>ERZ1047985.427-NODE-427-length-33627-cov-19.546467_pt1 | contig 33627 bp, 31 predicted proteins | sample MGYA00383097_ERZ1047985 | MGnify/ENA primary metagenome ERZ1047985 (study PRJEB29581, sample SAMEA5548367) | metagenome | biome: marine; feature: coastal; material: water | depth 50 m | study: Short-term variability in the microbial, nano- and picoplankton...
TTCCCGCGGTTCGCTGCGAAATGCATAGACTTCAACCATGCGAGACGAAACCACCCTTCAAAGTCGATGAACAAAATAGTAGTATGCGATCTTAGTCCTCACTGGTAGATTTTCAGGTAGCACAATTTTCATATTAAAATGAAACCAAATCAGGACCTCACAATGAGCGATGCGAGCAATGAACTTATCAAAATGAGCGCAACCGAAGCGGTTGCTCGTCTTCGTTCGAACGAGGTATCTCCCCTTGAATTGGTTGAGGCATCCATTCAGCGCATTGAGGCTGTCGATACTAAGGTTAACGCTTTGCCCATTCATTGCTTTGAGCAAGCTCGCGATCAGGCAAAATCTCTAGACGTAGAGGCGCATTCGGTAAACCCAAAGTCACTCTGTGGCCTGCCCATCGCTGTTAAAGACTACAACGACCTCTGCGGTGCTGTGACAACCTTTGGTTCCCCAATATTTGCCGACAATGTCGCACAACAATCTGACGCCACAGTCAGGCGGTTGGAAAGCAACGGGGCAATTGCCGTGGCCAAGTCCAATGTTCCAGAATGGGCGGGCGGTCACACTTTTAATCCCGTTAACGGCCTGACACGCAATCCTTGGGATATGCGTAAAAGCGCAGGGGGATCCTCTGGCGGATCAGGCGCGGCACTAGCCAGTGGATCGGTATGGCTCGCCACAGGTAATGACCTGGGCGGCAGTTTGCGTACACCCGCTGCGTTTAATGGGGTTGTAGGCTTGCGACCCGGTCCAGGCCGTGTCCCGCGCGGCACGCGCTTGCCGTCTATGGATACTCTTTGGGTAGAAGGGCCGATGGCGCGCAATGTTGACGACCTAGCGCTTATGCTGGATGCGGGCGTGGGCCAGCAGATTGATGATCCCTTGTCTTTCGATCATGCCGGGCCGTCCTTCGTGGAAGCGTTGGAGGGCACGGGCATGCCAAAGCGTGTTGCGTTTAGCCCCGATCTCTCCATTGTTTCAATGGAGAAGGAAATCGCAAAAGTCTGCTGTAGTGCGGCCACGGTTTTTGCCGATATCGGGGCCGACGTGACAGACGACATTCCCGATTTTACCGGCGTCCTTGAGGCGTTTCAAACCCTTCGCGCCGTCTTGTTCGCCACCATGATGGAGCCGATTCTGGCGCTGCATCGCGACCGGATTGCACCAGAGATCATTGGCAATATCGAACGCGGGTTGAATATCACGCCGTCCCAGATATTTGCTGCAGAGCGTGTTCGGATCGAGCTGTACAAGAAGGTCATAGCTTTCTTTGAAACGCATGACTTTCTGATCTGCCCTGCTGCTTCCATCGCCCCATTCCCAGTCGATCAGCGTTACGTAACGGAAATCGATGGCAAGCCCTGCGAGACCTATATCGACTGGTTCTCAATCACCTTCGCGCTGACAATGACCGCCTGCCCAACAATCAGCGTTCCCTGCGGATTTACATCTGAAGGCTTACCGATTGGTGTTCAAATCATGGGTAAACCGAGGGGAGAGGCCGCCCTATTGCGCGCAGCAAAGCGTTTTGAGCAAGCTGTCGGCATCTCGACACAGTTGCCGATTACACCTCGAGAAGGTCGTTAAACCAACGCTTGCATACGTGAAAAAAACTAATTGGAAACTTATTTTGGCTCAAAATATGCACTGGATGGCATTGTTCGCGATCGCCTTTAATTAAGACAGTTCCCCACAACTGTTATTCTCTAATCCATCGAGAGAGCTTCTAGAAAATGCGTGCTTTAAGTGCACCGGTCTCGTACAAGTTTTGAGGAAGAATACAATGACAAACCCCCTGTATGACACGCTATTTGGTCAACATGATCAAAGAAGCGCCATCTTTTTGCAGCTGCCCGATGGAACAACGCTGACCTATGCGAAGTTCTTAGAAATGGCAGCTCAGTATGCAGGATACCTGACTGAGGTCGGGCTGAACGCCGGAGATCGGGTCGCAGTTCAAATCGAAAAGTCGCCACAAGCGCTGGCAGTCTATGCCGCCTGCGCCCAGGCTGGACTGGTCTTTCTGCCGCTCAACACCGCGTATACGGCAGATGAGACCGCGTATTTTGTGGAGAATAGCGGTTCTGGCATTGTTCTATGCGATGATTTTAAACGCAGCGATCTTGCACCGATCGTGAAGCGTTTTGATGCGCAACTGGAAACGCTAAACGCAGACGGTTCTGGCAGTTTTGCGCAACATGCAGCATCGTTGCCCACGGCATTCGAGACCGTAACGCGCAGCGAAGCTGATCTTGCTGCATTCCTCTATACCTCCGGCACAACCGGGCGCTCAAAGGGCGCAATGTTGAGCCAAGCCAACCTGTTGTCCAATGCGCAAGCGCTAAGAGAGGAGTGGCGCTTTACATCTGATGACGTTTTGCTGCACGCGTTGCCGATCTTCCACACGCACGGGCTGTTTGTTGCAAGCAACATCACATTGCTGGCCGGGGCGCAGATGATCTTTTTGCCCAAGTTCGATCTGGATCAAATGATCGCTGGCATGCCACGCGCGACGACGATGATGGGGGTCCCAACTTTTTATACCCGTTTACTTGGCGATGAGCGATTTACCCAAGACCTTACCAATCATATGCGCTTGTTTATATCCGGTAGCGCACCACTCCTGCCTGAGACACATGCACAATTCAAGGATCGTACCGGACACCGTATTCTAGAACGTTACGGGATGACCGAAACCAACATGAACACCTCTAACCCCTATGATGGCGAACGCCGCGCGGGTACGGTTGGTTTTCCTTTGCCGGGGGTGGAGCTAAAGATCACGGAAAGCCAGACAGGTGCCACGCTGCCTCAAGGCGAAATTGGTGAGATCGAAGTGCGCGGACCGAATGTATTCCAAGGTTATTGGCAGATGCCCGAAAAGACAGCCGAAGAGCTGCGCAGCGATGGATTTTTTATAACTGGCGATCTTGGACAGATCGATGCGGACGGATACGTGAGTATTGTTGGCCGCAATAAAGATCTCATTATATCAGGTGGTTACAATATCTATCCAAAAGAAATTGAGTTGTTGCTTGATGATCAGGAAGGGGTTCTTGAAAGCGCAGTCATCGGAGTCCCCCACGCTGACTTTGGTGAAAGCGTTGTAGGGGTTCTTGTAGCGATGCCTGGCACGACCCTCGATCTTGAGGCCATCCTGTCAAATATTGGAAAATCACTCGCGCGCTTCAAGCAACCTCAAAAATTGTTTGTTCTGTCCGAACTTCCTCGCAACACGATGGGTAAGGTTCAAAAGAAGGCTTTACGAGAGCAGTATTCAACCATTTTTCAGTGAGGTTTGTCTAGTTGCGCCCCTCTCAAGCCAGTTTCTCAAAACAAGGCCGCGTTTGCCGCTCAAATCACTTAGGATCTATAAACCTCGCCCCTTGCATCTGCCGCCGTACCATATTTTGGAAGTTCAGCAGCGGTTTTGCCATGAGCTGCCATCACTGTGTCCCGCACAAAAGCGATATGCGCGGTCTCTTCAATGATTTCAGCCAAATACTGCGCTTTCATAAGGTTTGGACCAACGCCGATTGTCCCGTGATTAGCAAGAACCGCAGCAAAGATCCTAGGATCTTTAAAGACAGGGCTGATCTCTTTATCCGTTTGCGGACCACCGGTGGAGGACAGCGGTATCAAAGGCATATATCCAATTTTTTCAATAGTTTGCACCGTAAGACATGGGATCGCGATCCCTGCACTTGCATAGCCAGTCGCCCAAGGACTGTGACAATGCACGATAGCGCGAATATCATCGCGAATCCGGTATAGACCCAAATGAAAGTCGAGATCTTTTGACGGCTTATGCTCGGACGGCTCTAGCGTTCCATCCAAATGAACTAGCTGCAAATTCTCGCGCGTACATTCGTTGAAGCCTACACCAGACGGCTTGATGACGATCGCATCCGCACTATCGAGCCGCACAGACAAATTGCCCCCAGCGTTCGTTTGCAAACGTAGCTCAAAGCTGCGCTTTGCAGTCGCGATCAATGCGTCTTTCTTCTCAATCAGGTCGTCCATTTTTGCGTCCTCTCATGCTGACAGCTCTGCCAGCGTTCTTGAAATCATCTCTGTAACTTCGGGCGCAAAGAGATGTGCGTCCAATCGGATTACTGGAATGCTGCCATTCAATTTTGCCTCAAGCGTTTCAGCACACACCATCCGTAGTGTTGGGTCTTCGATAATGCCGCCCGGACGATCATGGTGAGAGAAACCACCCATTGGCACGATCATGGCACAGGGTCCCGAGTTAGCATTGAGCGCTTCGGCGAGCTTTCTGCTAACCAGCTCCATATCGTCAGGGGTAACTTTGACATGCGTAAAAAGGGCTGAATGTTCGTAGTGTGGGCGCTCAAGATATCGGGCTTGCATCAATGATTTTTGACCCAATCCGATGAAATTAATCGCTCCAGGCAAGACAACACGCGGCAGATCTCCGCCAGCACTAAACCGGTCCGGCATCGCAACGTGGTCCCCTGCGAGGTGAATGCGGGTAAGCTCGTGCGGCGTCAGGTCAATGATGGCATTGAACGCGCCGCGCCGCGCGAAACGCGAAAATGCTGCACCCCCAAAGCCGTTTGAGTGGAAGACCGTGGACTCCCTACCCTGATCGCGTAATGCGCTGATCAAAGGTTTTATCGCTGCGTCCGTCGCACCAAGTGCCGTGATGGCAACCGATGGCGCGATATCGATCAACTCACCTTTGCGTGCCTTTTTACATAGACCTGCGGTTATGAGCGCCGTGTTCTCCAACGCCTCTCGCAATATACCGTTCAATCCCGAGATGTCAGCCAACGTCGGCACCAAGATAATCGAGTTATCTGCAACGGCAAACCGGGGGTCAAACGGGAGCGTAGTACACAGCACCTTCGGGAAGATCACCGGAAGATCACGCATGATCTGCATGGCGATTTCAGCACCTGTGCCGCCGCCGATCCCAACAATAACCTCGGTCCCATGCGCAAGGGCGGTGTTAACCTCATTTGTGGCGTTCAAGGCGACTTGCGACATGGCGATGCATTTGCCCGCCCCGTCCAAAACCTCACCACCGGTGTTCAAGGATATATCTATGACCTTCGCAGTAACACCCGCTGCGGAAAGCTGATCCAGAAGAAAACCAGCTTCCTTTGCCTTGGTCGCCATGGTCACTAGGACTAGAACTTGTGCCATTCCTCAACCTTTCACCGCCCCAGCCGTCATACCAGTAATAATCTGACGGCTGGCGAGCAGAGTAAAGATGATAGGCGGAATAGCGAGCAGCATGCCCGTGGCCATGATCACACCCCATTCGACATTAAATTCAGACATGTTGTTGACGATCAGGATCGGCACCGTTTTTGTGTCGCGGTCAGACAGTGCAGAGGCCAGCAAATATTCGTTCCACGCAATGCGGAACGTGAAGATTGCAGCAGCGGCGAGGCCTGGTTTTATCAAGGGTAGGATCACTTTGAAGAACACCTGGAATGGTCCAGCACCATCGACGCGCGCTGCCTCTTCTAAAGATCTCGGGACCTGAACAATAAAGCTCTGCAAAATCCAGATCACAAACGGCAGGTTCATCGCTACATAAATCAGTATGATCCCTGAATGTGTCCCCGCAAGACAAACGTCGCCACGTCCGCCAAACGTTTCACGGATTGCGCCACCGATGAAGCTGTCGCGGTCGAGGCAGAACTCATTGTTCCACAAGCCGAAGACAGGAACCAAAAGAACGGCAGGCGGGACCATGCGAACCATTAGAGTCGTTATCGATGCCGTATCGCGGCCAAAGAAGCGAAAGCGGACCAAGGCGTAAGCAGCCATTGATCCGATCACAAGCGTCAAAATAGTTGAGACCAACGCAATTATCAGCGAGTTCACAAATGCACCGCCAAACTTGAGCGAACAAAAATTGATGTGGTCAGGCTCGTACCACAAAACATCGCAAAGTGCGGTTTCATAGTTCTGGATCGTTGGCAAAAATATTAGACCTCCAGCGCCCGAAATAATGTCTACGTCCAATTTGAATGAGTTGACAAACATCAAAATGACCGGACCCATCGACATTAACACCAACAGGGCAATGACGGCATAAAAGGCTGAGCTTTGCTTTTCGTAAGACTGATCCATCAGATGTCATCCTCGGCGGCCATGCGGGTCCACGCAGCGCGGATCTCTCTAAGTTTGTTGAACGCAAACATCGCGATGGTCAGGAACATCAAGATCATCAGCAGATAGTTTGACATGGCTGCGGCAACACCCAACTCGCGAAATTCTGTCGCTGTTCGGGAAATACGCAGTGCAAGGATTTCCGTCGATAGCCCCGGACCGCCTTGGGTCAGCACGAGGATCACCTCGAGGACTTTGAAACTGTCGATCAAACGCAACAGACCTGTGACAATCAGAACCGGCATCATCAGCGGTAGTTTGATGTATACGACCTGTTGCCAGGCAGTTGCGCCATCAATTCGAGAAGCTTCCAGCGCAGATTTCGGCAGCGATTGCAACGCGGCGAGAGACAGAATGAAAATAAACGGCGTCCACTGCCAAACATCTGCGATAATCACCGACGTCAGCGAATGGCTACCAAGCCAATCAACCTTTGGCAAACCGACCTTCTCAAGAAAGCGGTTAAACGTACCAACGCTCGGATGGTACATGTAGCGCCACATCAGGCCCACGACAACGGGTGCGATCATCATTGGTAGGATGAACATCGTGCGCAAAACAGACATGCCTCGGATGTTACGATCCAGCAGCAAAGCCAACCCAACGCCGATCACCATTTCGATCGTAACACAGAAGAACGCAAATTTCAGCGTGACGCCAAGACTTTCGCGAAAGTTCGGATCATTCCAAAGTGTGATATAATTTTTAATGCCAATAAATTCGGCTTCACCAATTGTTTGGGTCGGATCCCAAGCCCGGAAGCTACCCCAGATCATGTACCCAAGCGGGTAGATAAGAGCCATCGCCATGATGATAACTGCGGGCGCCATAAACATGTAAGGCGTGGCGCGATTGATCCACGCGGGCGCCCGTTTGGGCTTTCTGCGCAGGGTCGGATCAGAGGTCAGGGCATCAGCCACGGCAATATAAACCTAAATTCTGTAGAAAGTTCCCGGGGCAATTAATCTTACCCCGGGATCGGGAGGAATAGGCTAGTTCCAGGTATAGTACCCGGCTTCTTCCATCACGGCGCGTGTACGTTCCGCCACACCGTCAAGAGCTTCCTGGATGTCGAGATCTTCGGTCAGAACTTTGGACAAGGTTGTGCCAAGGTCTGCGTTGATCTTACCCCATACTGGGATGATTGGACGCCAGTCTGGATCAGCGTGCTGAAGCGCCTCACCGAACGTTGCCATGTGTGGGTACTTGGCATTTACATCCGCATCCGCGTGAGTTGAGAAGCGTGATGGGTTACCACCAGCCATTGCAACCAGTTTGTCACCTTCTTTGGATGTAAGCCACTGCATCAACAAGAACGCCGCATCTTTGTTCTCTGCATTTGCAGGAATACCAATACCAAAACCACCTGTTTGTGAGGCACGCTCTGTACCCATTGGGTGCAGGGCCCATCCAACTTTACCAACCACTTTGGACTTATCAGGATTATCAATCTGACCCGCCACAACAGTCGTGTCCAAGAACATCGCTGTGTCACCATTCAAGAATGATCCAAGCGCTTCGCCAAAGCCGAAGTTTGTAGCACCCTCTGGGCCACAATCGACGATCTGCTTCAACGCTTCCGCTGCTGCAACGCCTTCTGCGTTGTTCATGATCGGGTTCCATTGATCATCAAAGATGCCCCCACCCAAAGGATTCAAATGCAACAGATAGGCGTGTGCTGCGTGGTGTCCAGAGGCCGCACGTGACGCAAGACCGCCCATGCCGGACTCTAGCTCTGGGATTTGGCAGGCCAGGGCCAGCATCTCTTCGTAAGTCTGCGGCACTTGAAGGCCGTGCTTTTCGAAGATGTCTTTACGATAGCCTAATACAGATGTTTCAGATCCATAAGGTAGGCCAAAAAGCGAACCGGTTGCACCGGATAAATAGCCTTTGTCACCACCGGCAAAACCGATGTTATATACATATCCGTCAATTAAATCAGACGCATCATATGACGGATCAGACAGTGCTGGGTTCATAAAATACTTAGCTAGGTTTTCTAACTGATCCGCATAGACGTAGTCAGCCTTTGAGAACACGACGTAAGCAATCAGGTCATATTCGCCTTCGTCTTGCGCCAATTCAAGCGTCTGACGCTCGCGCATCTTGAGGTATGGCAGTTGGTCTACTTCCACTTCGATGCCCGTCTGAGCCGTAAACTCAGGCAAGATCTGCATCACCGCATCATAGTGTGGGTGTGCTGGAAAGTTCACGATCAATGTCGTTCCTTCATATTCGGCGTATGGGTTTGCCAACGCTGTTGTTGTCATTAGAGCCGCGCCGATGGCTGCTATTGTTGTTGTCTTAAGCATAGTATCCTCCCTTATGCTTTCAGGCCTTTTACAGAGCGACTTCGCTCTTTCGATCGAACAGATGGACCCGCGCGGGGTTCACCTCAAAAACCAAGGCCTCTCCCAAGGCCATTGGTGTTTCGGAATTGACTTCAACGGTGACGCTCGCCTCTCCACAATTGCAAAGCAGCACCGATTGCGCCCCGATGTATTCAGAGACTTTGACGTGCAAGGTCAGCGCATCTTCTGGCTTTGCATTTGCCGCAAACGACAAATCCGATGGACGAACGCCTATAAGGATTTGATTGCTTGAATGGGCTGCAGCTTTGTAAGCCGCATCCCCCTGCAAGCGCAGATCAAAACCATCACCTTTAGCGAATGTATCCGTGCCGCGTCTCTCCACTTCACAAACGAGGAAGTTCATCGGCGGCATCCCAAGAAAACCGGCCACGAATTTATTCGCTGGTCGTTTGAACAGGTCTTGCGGAGTCCCTTGTTGTTGGATGTATCCGCCGTGCATCACTACGATCCGATCCGCCAGCGTCATCGCCTCAATCTGGTCGTGCGTCACATAGATCATGTTCTTTTCAACCCGTTGGCTCATCACAGCCAATTCTGCTCGCATCTGACCCCGAAGCTTTGCATCAAGGTTCGATAAAGGTTCATCAAACAAAAAGATGCTACTGTCTTTCGCTAAAGCGCGCGCCATCGCGACCCGCTGACGCTGACCGCCCGATAGAGCAGCGGGCTTGCGACTCAAGAAATCGGTTAAGCCGACCATATCGGCAACCTGCCGTACTTTTTGATCAATCTCGGACTTAGGCCGCTTCGCCAATCGCAACGCAAACGAGATATTCTGCGCGACATTCATATGCGGATAAAGTGCGTAATCTTGGAACACCATTGCCAGATCTCGCTCTTTAGGCTCAAGATGGCTGACTGGTTCATCGTCGACGTAAATCTCGCCTTCAGTCACATTTTCCAGGCCGGCAATCATACGAAGCGTCGTGGATTTCCCACAACCGGACGGACCGACCAATACCGTGAATTCATTATCGGCCATCTCCAAGTCGATGCCATGCAGCACCTGTACTCCGCCATATCTTTTGACAAGCCTTTCAAGTCTTATTTCCGGCATCGAATCCTCACATCACCCATCAATAATATTTTGTATACAAAGTAAAATGTAAATATACAAAATTGTAATTGTAGAAAATTAGTGCTAAATAAGAAGCCAGAATATTAGGAATACCGTCATGAGTACCACCACCAAAACCTCAACAGTGCAGCGTATTGAAGCAGAACTCACGGATGAGATTAGCGTCGGTGACCTTGCCCCCGGAACGCGGTTAGATGAAACGAGCCTCGCAGAACGGTTTGGTGTTTCTCGCACCCCTATCCGCGAAGCACTGAGCCGTCTGACGGCACAGGGCATTCTTATTCCCGGCGAAAAAAGAGGCGTGTTTGTTGCGGAATATAGCCGCGAAGAGTTGTCCCAAATCTTTGAAGCCATGCATGAAATAGAGTCGGCATGCGCGAGAATTGCCTCTCAACGCTTGAGTTTATTCGCAAAAACAGAGATCGAGTTCGCTCAGGCGGACTGTATGGCCGCTGCCAACGCAGGTGATCGTGCAGGATACCTCCGGGCGAACGAAGCATTTCATATGGCTATATATAAGGCGACAGCTAATCCCTACATGGCCGACATCGCGTCTGAATTTCGTAAACGCACCGGCCCTTTCCGTGCAAAAAAGTTCGCTACAAACGAAGATTTGGTACGCTCTGCGGAAAGCCACCAGTCTTTAATCGACAATATCTTTAGCGAAGATTCGACAACCGCATCCAATGGGATGCGTTCTCACATGACTGAGAGCTTCATGCAAACTCTGAAAGTAAATTAAACTCCATTTCTGACGTTCACCTCTTGTCATTGTGTGCAATATTGTATTTTTGTATACAACATAGAATCGCCATGGAGGAACGCCAGAATGGGCATCGCTGAAACCAAGATTTACCCGATCAACACTGGCTGGCTCGAGGCTGACCTTGGCACCTATATTTTCTGGAAAGGCCCTGCGGGCAAGAAGTACTGGAACCCGGTCTATTGCCACTATGTCGACACGGGCACCCATAAGATCCTGATTGACACCGGTCTTCCCGATGAAATGCGGGCAACGAAATACCACCACAAATGTGAAAAGCGCAACTGCCTCCAGGTTCATGAGCATCTTGAGCAAAGGCTTGGCGTGCATCCTGATGAGATTGACGCAATTGTCTTCACACACCTGCACTGGGATCATGTGCAGAACATGAAGCAGTTCAAAAACGCCCGCTACATTGCGCCCAAGGCCGAGATCGAAATGGCTTATAATCCACTGCCGCTCTACTATCGGACGTATGAGGCGAACATCGGTGTTGAACAGGCTTATGCGGGCTGCGTCTTTGAAGCAGTCGTAGACGAATGTGAAGTCCTTCCTGGCATCACAATGTTCCACACGCCCGGCCACTCGGTTGGTCACATGGCGGTGTCTGTCGCAACAAGCGCTGGCGATATCTGCGTTGTCGGTGACGCGATTTTTGTGGAGCGTAACCTAGACCCGAATCCTGCCGAAAAGTGGCGCCATTGGGTGCCCGCGCGCTTTGTGAACTCTTACGAGGGTTGGAAATCGGTGGAAGAAATCGATAAGCGGGCGGACTACGTTCTACCCTGTCACGATGAAGGCGCAAATGCGCGATCCGATGTATTTCCATACGACGGCATGCCGATCCGTAAGCGTCGCCAGCCAATCTCTGGATATAAATTCTACTTTGGCGATATGCCCACGGGAATGGCCGACAAAGCCGCACCCAAGCTAACCGAGGCGGAAGCTGACGCCTTCATTGCCAGTTTGGTAGATCCGAAGGATATGGCTGAATACTAAATCCGTGACCCAACAGATTGAAAGCATAGAGGCCATCGCATCCAACTATGACGTGATCGTCTTCGACCAATGGGGCGTCCTTCACAATGGCAGCACTCCTTACCCTGACGCCATTGCCGCAGTTGACGCGCTCGAATTGCCACTCGCTGTTCTATCAAATTCGGGCAAACGCTCCAAGCCGAACGCCGCGCGGATCACAGCCATGGGATTTTCGGCCAACGCTTTTGATTATGTCATGACCAGTGGAGAAGCGCTGTGGCGTGACGTTGAACGAGGGACCATTAAAGCCAAAAAATTCTTTGCAATCGAACGCGCGATTGGCGACGCCGCTACATGGGCGGTTGGCCTAAACATCGAGTTGGTGAATGACCCCAAAGACGCCGGAGCGATTTTATTGATGGGTTTGCCCGATGGATCACGACTATCCAACTGGACGCCTCAACTTGATACATGGAAGGCCGAGGGTCTACCGATGTTTTGCTCTAACCCCGATCGCCAAAGTCCTCGGGCAGGAGGTTTGGTCATTTCGCCTGGCGCTATTGCTTTCGCTTATCAAAACATGGGCGGCGATACGACATTCTATGGCAAGCCTCATCAACCCGTCTTCCGCGCCCTCGAAGATATTTTTGGCGCGGTGCGTTATTTGATGGTTGGCGATAGTATGGAACATGACATCGTGGGCGCACAGGGCGCGGGCTGGGACAGTTTGCTGATAGAAGGCGGCATTTATGTCGACCGTTTCTTAGGAGCAAATGGCAACCAAGTGATCGCCGGTATTGCGGCAGAAACATCCTGTGCACCGCCTACCTACCGAATAAAGGAACTACGTTGATGCGATTACCAAACCTCGTCACTCCCGAATTTTGCGCCCTGTCTGCGATGCTGGGCAAAGATCCATTGCAGGTACAGGGTCCTGGCGGAAACACTTCGATTAAAGAGGGCTCAGTAATGTACATTAAGGCCTCTGGGACAAAACTTTCGGATGCGGAAGACACCAATATTTTTGTGGCTGTTGATCGGGACGCCGCTGTTTTGGAAGCAAAAGAGAAAGCTGGAGATGGGTCCTGCAAAGATACTGTTTTGGACAAGTCCCATAGATTACGTCCATCGATTGAGACAACCTTTCACGCAGCTTTGCCACACAAGGTCGTGGTACATACCCACTCCGTCGCAGCTATCACCCATGCGATCAGCCCAGAGGGTCGAAAAGTCGCGGAGGAGAAGCTTGCAAACCTCCCTTTCGTAATGGTGCCCTACGCGAAACCTGGCCTGCCCTTAACGCGTGAAATTCTGGCTCGAATTTCTGCCCAAACGATGGTTATTGTCCTGCAAAATCACGGGTTGATTTGCGTAGGTGACAGCGTGGCAGAGGTCAAAGCCCTGATTGACGAAGTTGAGCAGCGTCTAAAACTTGACCCATGCGCAACATCGACAACAACGCCTGAGCGCCCCGCTCCTGATGGCTTCATCTGGTCGGATCAAAACTGGCTCGCACAGAATGCGCAAGCCTTTGAGTGGGCAAAGAACGGCACCTATTATCCCGATCACGTGGTGTTCCTTGGCCCCTGTTTACCGACCAAGGACCACGACGCCAACCCGCCTGCAATCTTACAAAAAGATGAAGGCGTTCTAATTAGATCCGATGCAACATCATCCCAAAAAGCAATGTTACGTTGTATCGAGGATGTTTTGAGCCGGGTCCAAGACGGCTGGTCTCTTGACCCGATTTGCGAGGAGGCGGAAATAGAACTCTTGAATTGGGACGCTGAAAAATACCGCCAAGCTTTGGCCGTACGAACATGAGCCTTTCGCTTGGTATCGACGTCGGTACTTCAGGCGTTCGCACGGCTGTTATGGACGGCGATGCGCTGGTATCGATGGCGCGCTCCGACCATCCCAAGCAAGACCAGTCTCGTATCGATGCCAACGGATGGTGGGAGGCGGTTGAAGCTTGCCTAACCGCGCAGATCGAGGCGCTCAACGACCTTGGCGTCGATCCCAAAAGTATTAGTGGTATTGCCGTTGATGGCACGTCTGGTTCGATGGTTCTGACCGATGGCAAACTAAACCCAGTTAGCCCCGCCTTGATGTATAACTCAAAAGGATTCGACGAAGAGGCGACGAAAATTGAAGCTTGCATAGACGGGGCGCACATCACTAAAGGCAGTAATTCTGCCCTCGCCCGTGCGATGCGGTTAGTTTCTTTGGCAGACAGCACACCGGTCCACTTGTTACATCAGGCCGACTTCATCGCGGCGAAATTTATGGGCAAAGGCGGTCACTCTGATTACAACAATGCCCTGAAAACTGGCTTTGATCCAGAAACCAAGTGTTGGCCTTACTGGACGGACCAAGTGATTGATCCCGCACTCTTACCGATGGTTCACGGCCCTGGTGCGCCCTTGAGAACAATCGCTGCAGGCGTTGCAGATCATTTTCGCCTTTCGCCAAACGCGTTGATCCATGCAGGCACCACCGACAGCATCGCCGCCTTCCTCGCAAGCGCGCCTATCAAAGAGGGTGTGGCGGTGACGTCACTTGGTTCCACACTTGCGATCAAGCTTCTAAGCGCGACGCGGATCGATGATCCTTCAGTTGGCCTATACTCACACCGCTTGGGCAATCTTTGGCTAGTAGGAGGAGCGTCGAATACTGGTGGCGCCGTTTTAAAAAGGTACTTCACCGACGATGAGTTGGTACAGCTCAGTGCAAAAATTAACTCCGAGAAAGCGTTAAATTTAGATTTTTACCCTCTGAACGAACCCGGCGAACGGTTCCCAATCAATGATCCCAAATTGGCTCCAAGAATGGAGCCGCGGCCAAAGGATAAGGTGGCTTTCTTGCAAGCGCTCTTAGAAGGCATGGCTGCAATTGAAGCAATGTGCTACGAAGAAATCAAAGCAAGGGGTGGCTCAACACCATCTAAAATTTTTACAGCCGGCGGTGGTTCCAAAAACGAGACGTGGACAGTCATTCGAGCCAAACTTTTAGCTCAAACACCGTTGGTCCCCATTCATAGAGAGGCTGCTATTGGCGCAGCAAATCTGACCATCACAGTCTAAAGTACTATCAGACGAATTCGGGCCCGTCTCAGTTTGCCACAGAATGCACTAACCTAACCTGCTATCTATAAGCCTTTCAACCTAACAGAACCTGGCATCATTCAATGCTTGACTGGCCGTTTCAGGTGGATGTTGCGTTGTAAATCACCGGCATCTTGCCCCGCCATTCGTTCCAAGTGCTGTCCGCATTGACTAGCTTGGCGATGAAGTGTGCGACGTTGATGCGACTAGTCGTCCCAGAATTAAAGATTGCGCTTCGGATCGGTGATACAAAAACCTTGTAGTCTGTCACGTCAAATTCATCGACCAATCCGTCAGGACGGACTGCAGCCCATTCGATTTGTGGATCATTCTGACCAACGTCGCTGCGCAAGTAGTCAGCAGCTTTTTCATTGTCCACGTGCGGTGGGAGCAACAGACGAAGCAGGCCGATGACGCACTTTTGGCCAAACGAAATGCGCTCATCGAGATCGCGGTTTCTATTGCCGGTTGTGTTCATGAGCACAAACTTAACGGGTTCGCTCGGGTCAGTTGCCCGAATGGCGTCGCACAAACGACGGGTCGCATCGGTAACGAGCCTGCGCGGCCTGCCAAAAAGTCCCCGGAAGGTCATGTTGTGCCCTAAACAAGACACCACCGCGTGACATCCTTGAACCTGCCTAACCATGTCGGCGTCGCTCATGTCCAGAATACTCACCTGGATAACGGACAAGTTAATGTGACCTTTAACTGTTTCCGGCAGGCTGTCGAGCGACCGAACAATGATTTTTACCGCTTGGCCGCGATTGAGTAATTCTTCCACAAGCAAACGCCCTGTTGCTCCGCTTGCTCCGACGATGAGGGTAGTCATATTCGCTCCAATCTTTTTGGGCCCTAATAGTTGCCTGCGTTTTAAAGCATTGGTTCGATCATGCGAATTGACCAATTCTTGTACTTTGATATGCATATCTGCATGGATTGGCGTTCGGTAAAATTTGACTGGAACAAAGCACGGGCGTTTTTAGTCACGGTAGAAGAAGGCTCATTGTCCGCAGCGGCACGGGCCTTAGGCATGGCCCAGCCAACGCTTGGCCGTCAGGTCGACGGACTTGAACGAGAATTGGGCATCGTGCTGTTTGAGCGTGTCGGTCGTGGTCTCAGGCTAACACCTAGTGGTTTGGAACTTTTAGATCATGTGCGCGATATGGGGGAGGCAGCAGGCCGTGTCTCGATGACCGCTCTCGGTCAATCACAAGCGCTAGAAGGAACGGTCTGCATCTCAGCGAGCGAGACCTATGCTGCCGTTTTGTTGCCCCCGATCATCGCAAAATTACGCATTATGGAACCGGGCATTCAGGTCGAGATTGTCGTCACCAATTATGCAAGCGACCTCCGCCGCCGAGAGGCTGATATCGCAATCCGTAGCTTCCGACCTACCGAACCTGATCTTATTGCCAAGAAGATCGGTGATGCCGAAGCCGTCCTTTATGCAACTCCAGACTATATCGAAACGATCGGCAACCCGACGAAACCTTATGATCTGCGCCACGCTGACTTCGTAAATATGGATCACGGCGGCATAATGATGAAAGGCCTCAATTCGCTTGGGCTCGGTCTGACCGAAGCAAACTTTCCACTCTTGACGAAAAGCTACCTTGTTATGTGGGAACTTGTGCGCCAAGGGGCAGCTATCGGTATTCTGGACGCCCATATAGGCGATGCGGACCCAATCGTACGCCGTGTCCTCCCCAATCTTGAACCGCTGGCCTTCCCGATCTGGCTCGTTTCACACCGGGAGCTTGCAACCAGTCGTCGCATTCGGAGGGTCTATGACTTTTTGGCAGAGGAACTACGTCGAGGATAATCTCAGATGAATGCAGCAAACCTTTGCTGCAGAAAATTAAACAGAAAAACAGGCTAATAACTGCATTTAGTTTGGGTATGCACCGAGGTCAGCTTGCCGCTAATCATCAGATTTATACTAAATATGTCCTAAGCACGGTGCAAGGCGGCATTCAAATCAGTATCAGACCGCCCTACCTTAGACACGTCTATGGCCTGGTATTGGACATCTTTAAACAGATCGTAAGCTGAGAACAAATATGAAATTATCGGTGATGTGCCCGGCACCAACTTCATGCAGGCCCTCGAACTGGGCAAGAGCCGCAAAATCAAGGAACCCGCACCCAATGAGCCAGCCTATGTCTTTAAACGCATAGGCAAACATGGCCTCGTGTTGTCAAAATCAGGCTAGTCCGTAAACGTCGTACGTATGGTACTACTTTCTTTGTTTGTCGATGGATGATGTCAACCAGTCCTCACGACATACAATCGTAGCTTCAAAGAGATGACAGAAACCTCAAAGAGTTAATCTGATTTAAAGTCAGGCGGCACACACGCAACTTCGGGCAAACGGTATAAACGAAAAATATTGTTGGCGGGGTCGGAATTTAAGGTACGTACCAAAGAGCCGCCGCATCCACTGACCCGAAAACCTTTATCATTAATCAATAATATACTGTTAGCATCGCGGTCTTTCAGAAAAAATCCGCCACCATCGCACTCGATCCGACAATGATAGGTTTGACCTTCGGGTCTGCAGAACCCCCCATCACTGAGCACCAGATTAGAATCTTGAAACACCACGTTAACGATAAAGTACAACTCGGGATTTGCCGGATCGAAATAAATATTTCCGTTTGCGTCATACGTCCCAAATGTTTTTGGAAAGTGATCGACACGAATTCTGCGCACCCTCTGGTCCGGATGCTGACTCAGGTATTCATCATTAAAAATACGCTCGTAGCAAGAATTTTTGGAACCAAAGTGAAGCTCCAATGGACTGCTTACCCCCAAGCTAGGGAACACAATACCACAAATTAAAGACGCTAATGTCGCGCTTTGAAGACGGCTGAATACCATCGTTAACAACTACCTCCCACGCGAAGTTACCACACCCCAACAATAAAATGCTAGGTTGCGAGCTGTTACTTACCAAATAACCCAAGTAGCCTGAAAAAATTAAGTTTTGGCCAGAAGAGCCAACGCGGTTGACCTATCTGCACAGTATCAGCGTCGCTCGCCAAGAAGTGGCCATGTTTGCCAAACTCGATGATGGCGGCTTTGAAATGTATCAGAGCTGTGAAACAAAGCTGCAGCGGCAATTCAAATCCTTCTTTCCGACAATTAAATTCTTAATATGTACGCACCTTCCTCGATACATGCGAAATCATCAGACGTTGGTCTCCGCTCACGCTTCTGCCCTGATCTAATTCAATTAGGGTCGCGATTTTTTTTAAAGTTATGATTTCAAGTTGAACCAAACCTATGCCCCGGCTGAATGGCGCGACATAAACGCAGCATGAAAGACCGGGGTATTTGCTTTGTGGAAACGATTGTGAATTAATCTGAAGCCACCTTCAGAAAATCTAACGTCATAATACCCATCAAACTTGCTATGTTGCCGCCTACTTTGATCCTTGACGAAATACTCTTAAGAGGTAGGGAATACTTCATTTATGGACGAGCCGACACGACGTCCAAATTGCAAAAAAAAGTTTGAAGTTTTACCTTTGTGAGTTACCCATATCATGTAGGTGTTCTGGGATTGTCAAAATGGTTATAGCTGGTGGATGTTATTGTGGTGAAATTCGGTATGAAGTCGAGGGAATGCAAGAGGCAGCGTTTCAATGCCATTGCCGTGAGTGCCAATACATAACGGGAGGCAATGCAAATATCGTTGTGGTGTTTGCAGAAAAAGACTTTCGCTACACTAAAGGGGTACCCTCAACCTTTGCCCGATCTGATTTAGAAACGCCTGTGAAACGGCATTTTTGCAGCACATGCGGAACAGGCATCGGAACCCGCAGCCCATCTCGACCCGACTCGATGATTGTCAAAGTCGGCACCCTCGACCATCCCGGAGATTATGAAGCCAAAGCAGCCATTTTCACTTGTGATAAGCAAGCCTATCATTACATCTCAGATGATATCCCATCTTTTGATAAGCGGCCTCCAAAAAAATAAGTTGTCCGCGTATGACAATAACTAAAACCACCGCAGACCATCAACGGCGGCATGTGTTAGCGTCACACGTCGCTTGAAATCCCAAATTTATTGTGATCGTTGGGGAAATAGGATCGCCGATGATGTGCTTCTTTGGGCGAATTGTCATAGTTGCGACGTTCTGGGGATTAATAAATATCAGATCGCGGTGAGTTGTAACTTAGACAGCGCAACTAATAAGCAAAAAACTTCCAAACTACCTTTTTTAGGAAGTGCTTAACTCGTCTTGTTCTCTGGATGTTGACTGAAAGCAAAATCAGAGCAAAAAGTTTGATATGAGTTTGATGCATGCTTGCGTGCGTGCGACAGGTTTTTGGGCAACGTTTCTCCAATCCTGATGGTGCAGCAGTAGAGTAAAGCGTGATATTTCGAGCCCCAGTGCGGTTTGACAACTCCCGCTGTACCTCAGCCTGAAAAAGGTACAACAGGCACCCTGTTACAGTTTCTATTTATTGGTTCGACAAGCTCTGAGCATAGCCGCTGTCAAAACAAACTTTTTGTGTACTCCCCCCATTACGTCGCACAAAAGAAACAAAAAACTCGGGTTTAGTAACCGTTTTCCACAACGCCAAGGAAACAAAACTCTTTAACTTTGTAACAAATTTGTAGTGGTTCATATGTTGTTTCCGTAAACACACATTTGTTCAATGTGAATGTGTCGCTTGAGCTGGTCAGCCCCAATTAAGTAGCCCGGTTCGAATGTAAGTGCAGTGCTTCTGCAAAGTAACAAAGGTCAGCTATGAAGAACCTTTACAACGTCCGACCCAGCAGCGATAGCTGCAGACACACCTTCTGGGGAATCTTCGAAGACCAAGGTCCGTGCCGAGGAGGCTCCCAACCGCTGCGCAGCGTGAGAAAAAATATCGGGGGCTGGCTTTGCCGGGTAACCATCTGAAATTGAAACAATAGAGGTAAAATAATTTGACAGACCGACCGCCAGCAATGAGGCGGTTGCCACTTCGATTTCTGCGTTGGTTCCAACGGCCATTGGATAGGTTCCGGCTAAGGTCCGAACAAGTTTACCCGTTTCGGCAATCGGCGATATCGCAGTCGTCGCGCTAATAAATGCTTCAATACTCTGCTGAGCCGCCAAGGAAATGTCCAATGGCCCTGAAATCTCCCCCGAAAAGGCAGATAACAACGACAGGCGATCAAAGCCATTCCGCTGGTCGTACCAATCGCGTTCCAAATCGTATCCCTGAGCACGCACAGCTGTCCTAAACGACTTGAAATGCGCCTCGCCACTCTCAACGAGGGTGCCATCGCAGTCGAAGATCACCGCATTGTATTTGCCTGCGATGATTTCGGAATACCACTTCGAAGATGCGACATGCCGTTTCGATCCGCCAGAAAACAAGATGCTATTCATTACGTTGATGGGCTCTCATTCTGATGCCGGTACGAGACGGGCTCTAACTCCAACCCATTGAAATGCATAGCTGCGACCAATCTACTTTAGTTAAGTTTATCAAATTACAATTCTAGAGAAACATTAGCTTGCTTGCATCTTCTAAAACAGAATGCGGATATTGAAACAAGGGAAGGTTTCGTCTGTTTTGTCCCGCATCGGAGACGTTGCCCTGCCCGGATTTGAAGGTCGGCTTTAGGATTGCCGCCGCGCCGGGATTTTTCTTTTCGCAGCACCCGTAGGATTCTGCCCAAGTTGAATCACGCTGTATGGGTTTTGTACCGGTGTTCTTTACATGTTCCCGTACAGAAACCGCAAAATCCTGCATGATCTTGCAAATCCGAAAATTGAAAAGGGCGCAATACCCTGTATTTATTGGAAGTTTTGGTGACCCCGATTGGATTCGAACCAATAACCTGCCCCTTAGGAGGGGGCTGCTCTATCCAGTTGAGCCACGGGGCCTAGCAGCGTTTTATGCGGGAAGCCGCAAAGGATGCAAGCATCGGCTTTCATTATACCTCCGTAAACAGGCGGCGCGCATCACCAATCAGCAATTATCGGTTAACAATCTCCCCTGTGAGTTAACTGGAAACCCAAAGCTTTGGCTGACTCTTCATTTAACAAAGTTAAAATTAGCCAACAAACAATTTTTGTGAATAACTATTTCAGTGCTGTGCTTCAATTCCTTTGTTAGTGCACTGGTGTAAACGGAAACCCCTGTATTTTCACGAGTGACCATTGAGAGGTCATCACTGTTGCTAAAGCCTATCACCTCGATCCGACCGGGCCCCTCACCGCACACTTCGTATGTAATCCAAGCTCTAAACTCGAATTCACGTGATTTCCATCTTAGATAGCGCAATGCCCAATGACATGACGACCCAACTCTCAAAAAGCATAACCAATCGATTAACTGCCTTTATCCGTACTCTGGATTATACAGCAAATGTCAGCGCTGAAGTTCTGGCAGGTGATCTTGTGGAGTAAATCTCAGAATTCTCCATGGATAAGAAATCCGAATTGTTGATCCAAGGCATAAACTGGCACCACAGCCTTTGAAATTGTCTCCGCGAACCCTCATCCGAGCGTGTTATCGCCGCCAGCCTTCCCTGTTTTGATCATGAAGGAACTGAGTGACGCGGATAATTAGATGGTTCTCGCTCTGGAAAGTTTTTCTCACGCTGGCGCAGCAGCCTTCCGCCCCGCTGCGATGGTCGCAGCTAAAGCGTCAGTTGCTGCCTACCACGAGTTGCATGTCCCCTTTGCCAGTTTCACCGGGGGTCGCAAGGCACTGAAATGTCACGTGCGAATTTACTGGTCCCGCCACCACAAAAAGCTGAAGTCAACCCGTTGGCACAGGGTTGTCTATCGCAGCTGCCCATGGCTTGATATCCACCAACGGCGTGCCGTCAAAGCAATCAATCGCATCAACCCCGAACACACCTGTTTCAAGGTTAAGGCTCGTGATACGAACCGCTGACATAGCCAACAGATTTGGCCGGTTGGGGGAACGTAACGCAAATGTCCCTCGAGTACCCGCCGTATGCCGCGGGGATTGTGTAATCAAATCTCGACGGGCCTCGTGCATCCAATAAATCAAAAAAACACCACGGCCCACCTCTAGCCCAGACAGGCCGCGTTCAAACCCAGGTTCAAGCTCAACATCAAACTTCAGTGACCCACCCTTTGCCTGCTCTCTCGCTGATATAAGATTCTTGGGGCAATTACCGCGTTTCCATGGTGTCCGAATTGCACCAATAAATCGGATACTCGCATCAAGACGCTCCGCGGGATCAAATGCCAATTGAGTTTCACCAGGTCTTTTTACGGGTTTGTCTGCTGTCATCAAAACCACCTCCTTGACTGTTCATTTTGAACATTTTTTCATGCAGCGCTAGCGTGACAACGCCGCAGGCTGTCCATTGTTGCCGCCCGCGCGGCACACCTGTAGAAACGAGTTTGAACAAATCGGGGATGCTGTGTGGAATATTGGTTCGTAGCAGGTTTAGCAGCTTTCCTCATGGGTCTGTCAAAGGGTGGCATGCCAATGATAGCACTTCTCGCTGTTCCGATGATGTCGTTGTACATGGACCCGGCTATTGCAGCCGGACTGCTACTTCCAATTTACATAGTTGCCGATTGCTATGCTGTATTCTTGTTCCGGCGAACATTTTCCACTTTGAACCTGAAAATTTTGATACCCGCCGCAATGGTTGGAATTTTAGTTGGTTATTTCACAGTATCTTTCGTCGATGCAAACGCAGTCAAGCTCTTGGTTGCCGGCATTGGTCTGTCCTACCTGTTCAATTCCCTACGCCGTCATTTCGCTATGGGCGAGGTCACCCCAAAATTAGCAAATCTTCCATCTGGTATTTTCTGGGGTACGATCGCCGGGCTTGCAAGTTATATCTGTCACGCCGGCGGCCCACCTTTTCAGGCTTACGTTTTGCCACAGCGGTTGGAAAAAATGGCATTCTTAGGCACTACCACAATTTTCTTTGCAACCGTAAATTTGATGAAAGTACCACCATTTATAATTGCAGAACAAGTTACTTGGCAAAGCTTACATCAGGCTATTTGGCTCGCTCCAATGGCCCTTCTCGGCGCATGGAGTGGCGCCAAGATTTCACGCATTCTTTCAGAAAAAGCTTTTTTTGCGTTGATTGAAACGGCTTTGGCGCTTGTTTGTCTGATGTTGATCCATGAGGTCGCGTTCCCATAGGTTTAAAGCACACCTTGCACTGAAAACTCATCCACATTTTGGCACCCTGTTAATAGATAAGCCAAACTAGGGCGAGCGTGATGGATGGAAACATCGCCAATATGGCCACCCGTACAATATCTGCCATGACGAACGGTGCGGTACCGCGGAAGGTCTGGCTGATGGGTATATCCGGCGCCATTGTATTGATGACAAAAAGATTCATCCCTACTGGTGGCGTAATCAGGCCAACCTCGACTACGATCAAAACGATTATACCGAACCAGAGAGCGAATTCCTCAGCCCCCATACCAAAGTCGAGTGCTGTCATAATTGGGAAAAAAATCGGTACAGTCAGCAGGACCATCGACAAGCTGTCCATCACGCAACCGAATACTAGGTAAAGCACCAGGACGCAAAATAACACAAACCAAGGAGAAAAACCTTGTTCCGTGACCCACTGTGCCGACGTCTGTGGCAGCTGCGTTAAAGCCAAAAAGCTGTTAAACATACCCGCGCCCAAAACTATAGTGAAAATCATCGCGGTTGAATTGGCTGTCGTTAAGATAGAGTCCGCGACCTTTTTCAAATTAAGGCCACCGGCAAGTAGCGCAACAAGTCCAGTACCCGCCGCGCCAACTGCTGCCGCTTCGGTCGGAGTAAATATCCCAGCATAAATACCACCAACGACTACCAAAAAGATCAGAATTACAGGCCAAACAGCGATAAGGGCTTTAAAACGTTCTACATACGGCCGCGGCTCCAATGCATCCCCCGAGCCCGGTACGACACGCACGTAGATTGCAATCACCAGCATATAGCCGATGGCCGCCAAGATCCCGGGAATGAACGCCGCCGCGAAAAGTTTTGCAATATTTTGCTCCGTTAGAATCGCATAGATCACGAGGATGACCGAGGGTGGGATAAGGATGCCTAAAGTACCCCCAGCAGCAAGTGTCCCAGTGGCCAGCGGCCCGCTGTAGCCATAGCGTCGCAGTTCTGGTAATGCAGTTTGTCCCATCGTAGCGGCTGTCGCCAGCGACGAACCACAGATCGCGCCAAAACCTGCGCAAGCGCCAATCGCTGACATGGCCACGCCACCTTTAAGATGCCCAAGCCAGCTTTCAGCGGCCTTAAACAGTCCTTTCGACATGCCCGAAAGTGTTGCAAACTGTCCCATCAACAGGAACAGCGGCACAATCGTTAGCGAATAATTAGAGAAGGTCCCATAAACGAGATGCTTGAGTTGGCCCATTGTCATCATAGTCGATCCAAAAACAACATAGGTGCCACCGGCTCCCACTACCATCATTGCAAGACCGATCGGGATACGGATAAAAATTAGCAATAACAGAATTGGGAATGACCAAGCCCCGATTTCAATGTTACTCATGTGTGCAACTCCGTCGGATTTGCCAGAAATGCGCGCGCACTGCGCAATACGCAAAAGCCCGAGACGATGACAAAGGTAAACGCGCCAAGCAATGAGGCGGCATATGCCATCCAAATTTCGAATTGCAGGATAAAAGTTGTCTCATGGTAACTGTATTTGTCCATCGTCCCCAAATAAAGTCGCCAAGCAATCAGATAGGATGCCCCAAACATTATCAGATCGGCAATCAGATCAATAACTCGGTTCACAAATAGCCCAAAGGTTGCCTGAAAAAGATCAACTCGGGCATGTCCCCGGTTATATTGACACCAAGGCATAAAGGAAAAAATAGAAAAGGCCACTCCGGCCTCAACCAGTTCAAAATCACCAGGTACGGGACCCAGTCCCAACGGGATCAGCGCCCGGCCAGTGATCGACAGGCAAGTCATCACAATCAGAGTGATCAAGACGGCGCCGCCCAACAGAGCAATAACTCGGGCGAGCCATCCTATTCCCGTATTTAGTGTCTGATACATATCCGTTCCGCTGTCCTGTCCCTGTTGATCGCCGTCTGCCACATGCCTGTCCGTGACGCATCGGCGCGCTCCTACTGCGACAGCATCGGTTCGACCTGTCAAGTTTTACATCAACCCAACTAACTAAACTTTTGAAGCGGTAGGGCTTTCTCGCACCGGTAGAACGACGGATATACGACGCTTAACGAGCGCACTATCGATTTAAATAGCAGCGGAAATGGACGCGATTGGGTTCGCAACTTAATGACTTGCGGAACTCATGACCAAATTGTTGTACCCCAGCCGAAGTAGTATTTAAACCCTCGCGTCGCTTGGGCAAGCTTAGATGCAAATTTGTGCCGCCCGATTCAAAGCTTCCTAACAAGCCCTCTCAAAGCACCGCCTCCAACACACGCGACCTGAAACACAAGCTTCTCAATTTTCGGTCAAATTGGAAAAATCAATATCACATTCAATTTTTTCGAATTACCCAATTATTGTATGAATGATTTCCCAATTTTGGTTCATAATTTATGGTGTCGAGCGAATTTTAGGTGAGTGAATGAGGGTCCTAAGTAGGCTCTTATCTGCGCTCAACACCTCCATCTGGACCTCACAACCATTTCTGTTATATCGTTTCACTTTTTAAGAAGGTTTTACTGTGAATTTTATTTAAATAAGCGATCCCTCGAAGGCAGTGGTAGGTTTTTGGCTTCAACAAGGGTCTGTTCTTACAGCAAAATCAAATTTTGGAAGTGTATCAAAAAGCCTCAGTATTTAAAATTTTTAGGATGTTTCGAAAATATTTTTTACCATCAGGAGACAAAATTATGTCAAAGCCAATTTTTGAAGACTTATTCTTATTTGAAGGGCGCCGAAACAGAAAAAGCTATTTTCTGTACCTAATGACAGTGAGTGCTCTCTCTACACTTCTGTCCATCGTTCTAGTACCGATAGCGCTTGGCACAGGTGGAATTGGCATGGCTTTGTTCGCCCTTTATCTTCCGATAGTAGTATCCGCTTGGGCAGTTGGATCACAACGATGTCGTGATTTTGGTTGGACCGGCTGGATAGTCCTTATTAGCGCAGTGCCCCTCATTGGTTTTGTGTTTGCCCTCGCGCTTCTTTTTGTCCCCGGCACTATCGGCGCCAATATGTATGGTGATGATCCGCTAGGACAGCCTGAACTAATTGTGGTCTGAAGCCACTCAGATGGGTAAATGCATTTGCAAGGTGGAGGAGAGTTCTTAGTAAGCCTTCAATACTAATTTGGCGAAATCACTGATTTAATGACTTTTGAGATTGTGCCAATGATTGTGGAATATCGGCCAATCTACTTAACATTGAGAATGAGCTAGGGAAACGCCTAGAGCTGCTTACGTAGAGCATTATTACCTAAAATAGCACTTACTGCACAATATCCAAGTTTCATGGCAACCCAACCACTGTAGGTCTAACAGAAAGTGCGATTACACTTAAGAAATTTAGCAAATATTTCAATTTTTTGGATAAATCCATTTTGAATAATTCGGTTGCAGTTGGTCATACGATTTAAAGCTTACAAGCAATTTATTGCATCATTAAAGAAGGTTTCTATATTATTCTATATATTAACGAACACTTGGTATTTTCAATCCAATATTATGATTTTTCAAGTATTATGCAGTCTTTCGAAGCCGCAATATAATTTCACCAACAGCGTTGTGTACCACCCGGAGACCATTATTTTCTGGCATGCAAAAGTCTATTAAAAATTACTTTTTTAAGTTTCCTTTATTTCTCGTGTGTGCTCGTGCCTTTGGTCCTACGTTGAAGTGCCTGTTTCCATTATTTTTGGAATGTGATTCACAATCAAGATGCACTTCCCTTTTGGTTTTGCCAATTATTTATCTCTGCAGCCAAACTTTAAAAACTGCCTATGCTACGGAACGTGACGCTACTTCTCGTTAGCCGTGGTACCATTTTTTTAAGAAAAAATACCCGCGATCACAGAGAACTATCTTAGAATACAAAGCCGTGACGGTTTTGCCGTGATTAGTTTGGCGAACTTTCCAGAGCACGATGCCAACGGAATACTAACATAAGTCCAAGCATGCAAACTATAAGGCCGATCAGGTCACCGGTGGCATAGATCACCTGCACACGAAAGGTATTTCCAAAGACGATTAACTCCGAGTACACTAATGTTTGTCCAATTGAATTTATTACCGACGCAAGCAGTCCTATACCTATCATTCCCGTCCAGCGGAGCTTTGTTCGTTGGCCGCAATAAAAGTCGTATCCAAAGAACCTAACTATTTCAAAAGCCACAAAAGCAGAAGCAGCACCAACTAAAATGCTCCAGATCAACACTGGCTCTAAAAGCGTCAACTCTTGCGTCGGAGTAAAGAGCCATGCAGCAGCTGCTCCACCAGCTGCGAGTATCGGAACGGCTTTCCATCCATATGCCCAGGTAGCTAGAACTCTGACGCCATGCGGCAAATACATCAGGCTGGCAAATACTGTGATTTCTGGCATGATGATGCTTTGTAAAGGAGTAACAACAAAGGCTGTAAGGCCATGACAAAGCACGTACGCCAAGCATATCGCAATGGACGTTTTATAAAAGTCAGGTAGTCCTTGTGTGTTACTCAAGGCCTGACCTTTCAATTTTTTCTGTGAGTATTTTACACCCCAATATTGATATCTTCCAACGCATCTTTCAATTTAACATTTTGCGAAGACGTTATCCTTGTTTTTATTTCAGTGATAGTGGTCATTTTGACATTTGAAAAATTGTCGCATGTCTGAGAAATTATTTTCACAAAGAACATAGGTTTGTGGTGAATATGCCAGTAGCCTAAGTTGTATGACGCTTCATTTTTTATCTAGCCAACGGAATGCTCTATTTATTTAGCATTAGGGGAGATCTCATAAAAATAGTTCAGCAGGGTAAAGGCATTTGGTGTCCACTAAAAATTGAAAGTGGGCATTCTTTTAGAAAATGGTTGGTAGCTTAAAAGATGATACCCTTGAACACCTCTTGTGCCATTTACTAAAATTTCGAACGTAATAGAGTTAGAAGAAAAAATAGATATACAATATCTAAATGAGTTTACTCTTAACCAACTTTCATAACTTAAACTTGGTTATTTGTAACAAGAATTCTTGGCATATCTTACTTCAAGGATCGATAATTAATATTCCCATGTTTATTGGTGTTTTTCCCTACTCCCAAGGTCGTTAAGGATTGGGCAATCTGGCCGCTCATCGCCAGCACAAGCACCAATCAAATGCGCTAATGTCGTACGCATCGCCTGAAGACCATCAATCTTTGCATCAATTTCGCACAAGTTGCTCTGCGCCACGATTTTGACGGCAGCACTAGCCCGAGTTTTGTCGGAATAAAGGGCAAGCAGCGATCGACAATTCTCAATGGTAAATCCCAAAGAACGCGCCCGGCCAATAAAGGTGAGGCGATGCAAATCTTGATCATTAAATATCCGATACCCGTTTTTACCACGCCCCGGGGCAATGAAACCAATACTCTCATAATACCGGATTGTCTTAGATGCTAATCCCGACTTTTTCGATACTTCGCCAATATTCATCGCTACAATCCCCTAAGATGCCGCGTCCGCAGTCCCAACGGCTACATCGCTGCCCCTACTATTTTTATAATCCGTCTTGATCCATCGCAGGCGCAACGCATTACTCAAAACAAAAACGCTCGAAAGTGCCATGGCGCTGGCGGCCAAAACCGGAGACAACATCGGCCCACCGAATGGATAAAGCACACCCGCTGCAACTGGCACGAGTAAAATATTGTACCCAAACGCCCAGAAGAGGTTCTGCGCGATGTTGCGGATCACCCGCTGGCTAACCGAAACTGCCTTCACCACGCCAAAAAGATCACCTGCCATTAACACAACATCAGCAGCTTCAATCGCAATATCGGTTCCTGTGCCTATGGCAATGCCAACATCAGCTGTTGCCAGCGCTGGCGCATCGTTGATTCCGTCTCCGACAAAGGCAACCACTCCCACTTCTGCACGCAGCGCCTTTAGCGCCTCTACCTTCCCGTCAGGCAACACCTCAGCCACCACTTGAGTCATTCCGAGACTTCTAGCGATCGCATCTGCTGTGTGTTGATTGTCTCCCGTGATCATCACCGTCTTCAAACCCATGTCGTGTAGAGCGGAGATTACATCGCGTGCGGCGGGCTTGATCGGATCTGCTACTGCTAGCACGGCGGCAAGCTGGCCATCAATTGCCATAAATAACGGCGTGCGCCCAAGGCGTCCAAGAGCCCGCAGATCTTCTTCAAAGGCATCACAGAGAATACCTTCGCGCTGCATCAACCTGTCTGCGCCAATTAAAATTGTTCGTCCACCCACACTTGCCTGAACACCAAAACCTGCCAAAGCCTCGAAATTTTCAGCAATCGAAATCTCAAGTGCCAAGGCATCAGCAGCTCTAACCACAGCTTGGGAAACAGGATGCTCCGAATGTAACTCAACAGATGCTGCCAACGCCAAAACGTCGTTTGCCGCGAAACCATTCAGAGGTGTCAAATCAGTCAGCTCCGGCTGACCGGCAGTCAACGTACCAGTCTTATCAAAAGCGATCATTTTGCAGTTTTTCAGCCTCTGAAGAGCCTCCCCTTTGCGAAACAGAACACCCAGCTGTGCCGCTCGGCCAGTGCCAACCATAATCGAAGTCGGCGTCGCCAGCCCCATCGCGCATGGACACGCAATGATCAACACGGACACTCCGGCGACAAGAGCCCTACCTAACGTCGGATCTGGTCCAAGATAAAGCCAAAGTGCGACTGTTATCAGGGCCACGACTAAAACGGTGGGCACAAACCACGCGGTGATCTGATCGACAATTCGCTGAATTGGCAACTTTGACCCTTGTGCCTGTTGAACCATCTTGATGATTTGCGCAAGTTTTGTATCGGCACCCACCCTTTCAGCCCGAAACACCAAAGCGCCCCGCCCGTTTACAGTACCACCGACAACGGTATCCCCATCACGTTTCTCTGCAGGGATGGGTTCACCTGTGATCATGCTTTCGTCCACCCAGGACACCCCTGAGATCACAACCCCGTCAACTGCAATTTTTTCGCCAGGGCGAACATGAACAATATCACCAACAGAAATGTCAACAATCGGCACATCCGTGATCACACTGTTAATTTCAACCCGCGCATTGCGCGGTTTTAATCCAATCAGTTTTCGTATCGCAGTTCCGGCTTGCCCCTTAGCGCGTGCTTCCATGAGACGACCTAGCATTATCAAAATCACGATCGCTCCAGCAGCCTCAAAATATACATTCGCCGCCCCATCCGGCAAAAACTCAGGCATAAACGTGGCAATAGCGGAGAATAGGTAAGCTGCAGACGTACCCAGCGCAACTAGTGAATTCATGTCGGGCGTGCACCTAAACAGGCTTGGGAAACCTTTGGTATAAAACGAACGCCCTGGCCCGAACAAAACCAAAGTCGTTAAAAAAAATTGAAAATAGTAGCTGTTACTTAGTCCAAGCGTTCCATTAACCCAATGATGCACGCCAGGAACGATGTGCGATCCCATTTCTAGAAAAAAAACTGGCAAGAAAAATACTGACGCCCATATCGTTTGCCGTTTCAAGCGTGCGAAATCTTCGGCCTTGTGCAGGTTATTCGGTGTCCCGCCCTGTCGCAAAAGTTGTGCAGGATAGCCTGCCTGCGTGGCGAGGTTGGCGATGGTATCAGCGGTGACACTTCCCACGACATGCTTTACCGTTGCCGTCTCGTTGGCCAAATTCACGTTAGCGGAAACAACAGCAGGATCCGTTATCAGCGCTTGTTCTACCTGCCGCACACAGCTGGCGCAGTTCATCCCTGAAATCTGAATCTGAAGATCGTGAACCACTGCTGGGTACCCTGCTTGGTGCAGCGATGCTGTAAGTTCAAATGAAGTTGCCGGAGCTGAATACTCAATGTGCACGGTTTCATTCGCCAGATTTACCGAGGCTTTTTCAACACCTTCAATTCCTAAAAGCGCCCTTTCAGCGCGTCCGGCACACGACGCGCAGCTCAACCCTTGAAGCCGAAACTGAATAATTTGAGACTCTGACATGACACAACCATTACGATGATTTAAGACTATAAAGGTTCCAGTGAGGAGAAGGTCAAGCGTCCATCGCAAACGTCGAACATTTAGACAACTTGCGGCATAACTCAAATGTTGAAGAGAAAATTTCTGCAAATTTCGAATATTCTATTTGATCTTAAAGTTTTTTCTCGAGAGAAATTAAGTCGAACCAAAAAAAGGAGGAACGCTGTGTTCATAGGGCTTGATCTGGGAACATCCGGACTCCGCGCACTTCTTGTTGACGAATTACAGCGAGTTATTGCGTCTCGAGAAGTCAGCTACGATACGGCCCGCCCGCATCCTGGCTGGAGCGAACAAAATCCCCTGACTTGGATTGATGCTTGCGTGACAGTTCTCGCAGCACTGCGCACCGACTACCCGGCAATCATGACCGCAGTTAAGGGTATAGGCGTATCGGGACATATGCACGGGGCAACCCTTCTTGATGCCTCCGGGCAGGTCTTACGCCCTTGCTTAATGTGGAATGATACCCGCAGCGCCCTTCAAGCAGCACGTCTCGATGCGAACCCCAAGTTTCGCGATCTATCTGGCAATATCGTTTTCCCAGGTTTCACCGCACCGAAGGTGTTGTGGGTCGCAGAAAACGAACCTGATATCTTTGCACGAACTGCAAAAGTTTTGCTGCCTAAAGACTATCTGAATTATTGGCTGACAGGCTCATATACCTCTGACATGTCAGACAGCTCGGGCACAAGCTGGCTAAACGTTGGAGCGCGTAACTGGTCCGATACATTGCTAGAAGGGTCAGGAATGAGCCGCCAACAAATGCCTAAATTGTTTGAGGGATCCAGCCCGATTGGTACTTTGCAACCCGAAGCTGCCAAAGCCTTGGGGCTGTCCCCCAAAGTCGTTGTCGCTGCCGGCGCGGGTGATAATGCTGCGGCCGCCTGTGGGATTGGCGCCTTGTCCAATGGCGATGGATTTGTATCCTTGGGCAGCTCCGGCGTTTTGCTAACCGGGCGCGATAGTTACGTTCCTGACGCTGATAGTGCAGTACACACTTTCTGCCATGCAATTCCCGATCGCTGGTATCAGATGGGCGTAATTCTGGCAGCAACCGATAGCCTCAACTGGCTGGCACGCAATCTCGGACAATCACCGGAAGATTTGTCACGGGCATTAGGAGATCGTATCCACGGCCCCAGCAAGCTACGGTTTTTGCCTTATCTCTCCGGTGAGCGCACACCGCACAATGATGCAGAATTACGCGGCGCCCTAATTGGGCTCGATATTTCGCACGGACCTCAAAATTTAACCCAAGCCGTTATTGAGGGAGTTTCTTTTGCTTTAAAAGATAATCTTGGCTCTCTAACGTCAGCAGGAGCTCAGCTAAACAGCATCATCGCCATTGGAGGAGGCTCACAATCCCCCTATTGGGTTGAGCTAATAGCAACTCTGCTGAACCTACCAGTCTCCTTGCCCGCGAAAGGCGAATTCGGCGCGGCACTTGGTGCCGCACGTCTAGCAATCTGTGCTGCAACTGCGGCCAAAGCGGAAGAGGTGATGACACAACCCAAACTGAAACAAACCATAGATCCACGAACTGATCTGCGCCCTGCTTACGACGCGGCATACGCCGCCTTCAGAAACTCTTATCCTGGCATAAAGGCCCTTCAATCATGACCGATTTCTTCCAAGGTATCATGCCCATCGCCTATGAAGGCACTCACAGTGACAACCCAATGGCGTTCCGACACTACAACCCCGACGAATTAGTTTTGGGTAAACGAATGGAAGATCACCTACGCTTTGCTGTGGCTTATTGGCATTCTTTCGCTTGGGAAGGTGGCGACCCATTTGGAAATAAAACGTTTGAACGCCCATGGCACCCACAAGACCAGATGGCCAATGCTAAGATAAAGGCCGATGCCGCCTTCGAGATGTTCGACATACTTGGGCAGCCGTTTTTCTGCTGGCACGACGCAGATATCCGCCCTGAAGGTGAAAATTTCGCCGAAAGCCTGCGAAACTTTGAAGAAATAATCACCTACTTTGAAGAGAAAATGTCAACACGCAACACCGCGCTACTCTGGGGCACCGCAAACATGTTCAGTCACCGCCGCTGGATGAGCGGTGCATCGACCAACCCAGACCCTGATGTATTCGCCTACGCCGCCGCCACTGTCAAAACTTGTATGGACGCCACGATGAAGCTAGGAGGCAAAAACTATGTGTTATGGGGCGGCCGCGAAGGCTACGAAACCTTGCTAAACACCGACATGTCCCGTGAACTTGACCATATGGGTCGCTTTCTAAATATGGTCGTGGATTACAAAAACAAAATTGGTTTTGAAGGCACCATTCTTTTAGAACCAAAACCACAGGAGCCATCCAAACATCAGTACGATTATGATGCGGCCACTTGCTACGGGTTTTTGCAAAAATACGGATTGGAAAACGAGGTCAAGCTTAACCTTGAACAGGGCCATGCCATCCTCGCAGGACATTCGTTTGAACACGAAATCGCCACCGCTGCCGCGCTTGGTGTTCTTGGATCGATCGATATGAACCGCAACGACTATCAATCCGGCTGGGACACAGATCAGTTCCCTAATTCAACTCCTGAAGTAGCCTTGGCCTACTACCACATTCTCAAAGCGGGCGGCCTTGGCGCTGGCGGCACAAATTTCGATGCAAAGCTGCGGCGTCAGTCACTGGACGCTAAGGATCTGATTGCAGCTCATGTGGGTGGAATGGACATATGTGCGCGTGGATTGAAGGCCGCAGCAGCAATGATAGAGGATGGTGGTTTGGAGGATGCGCTTACCGAGCGTTACTCCGCTTGGGATACCCCCGAGGCGACAGCCATGCTGGCTAGTGATCTCGGTTCCATTTTCCAAACCGTCAACAACGGTGAAATCAATCCAGCACCTAAATCTGGGAGGCAGGAGATTCTCGAGAACTACGTCAACAGGTTTGTTTGAGCGTAAGTAAAATAACCAAAAAGCCGTATCGAAATTCAGTGGGTGACATTAATGTCTAAGTAAGTTGACGGCCATGAAAGGTTTACCTCACGGATT
>ERZ1047985.434-NODE-434-length-33362-cov-5.599273_pt1 | contig 33362 bp, 27 predicted proteins | sample MGYA00383097_ERZ1047985 | MGnify/ENA primary metagenome ERZ1047985 (study PRJEB29581, sample SAMEA5548367) | metagenome | biome: marine; feature: coastal; material: water | depth 50 m | study: Short-term variability in the microbial, nano- and picoplankton...
AGAAAAAACCCTTGGCAAGGATGCCACAAATTGAAACCATTCGGATTGAGGCAGATGGTGCCGTTTTGATCGCCGGTTTGGTCGACCCCAATCAAGCCGTTGATGTGCTGGTCAATGATGTCGCGCTACTCACGCTTTACGCAGATGGATCTGGGAATTTTGCAGGCTTTTTTGATTTGCCCTATAGCAGTGAACTGCGCGTTATTCGGCTGCGCGTTGGGACCGCTGAGGCCTATGTGTTTTCCGATCAAGATGTTTTGGTCTTGCCCACGCAGATTGCCGCGCCGTTGCCAGAGGCGATCGAAACACTTGATGAAGCGGACATCGAGCTTGCCGAAAACGCAGAGGCAACCCCTGAGGCGACCGCATCCGAGCAGAGCCAGGCAAATGAGACGTTGCAAGGCGGTTTAGATCCCAGCGGCCTATCAACCAAAAGCAGCAGCGCGGCGTCCGCCGTAGAGGGTGAGGACAACGATAACCAAAGCGCCTCGGAAGGCGAAACGACCGAAAGCGCGCGCGCCGATCTCGAAAGCCCCGAGGTGCAAAAACCCGCTGACGAATCCACGGCAAAGGCTGCGGAAACGCCAAAAATTGTAGATGCTAAGCCTGAAGAAACTGCGTCTGCGCAACCCCTATCTGAGGCTCCGGCCAAAAGCTCGGCGGATCCCGCTGCGCCGCCCAAAGTTTTAATCGCGGATAAAGACGGCGTTCGTGTTGTACAATCCGATGATAGCCTTGACCAAGACGCCATCGCTTTGGATGCGATCAGCTATGATGAGGATGGCCAAGTTATGCTGTCTGGTCGCAGCAACCCGATGGCTTATCTAAGGATTTATCTTGATAACGCACCGGTTCTTTTGGTGCGCCCGGATGATGATGGCAACTGGAAAACCTTGCTCAGCAACGTTGATCCGGGGGTTTATACGCTGCGTATTGATCAGGTGAATGCGGCTGGTAAAGTGATTTCGCGACTTGAAACACCTTTCAAAAAGGAAAGCCCGCAAAAGCTTCTTACCCATCTCCAAGACACCAAAACCGAGGCGCGGATAAATGTGGTTACTGTGCAGCCTGGATATACGCTTTGGGCGATAGCGCGCAAACGATATGGGCGGGGGATTTTATACGTGCGGGTGTTTGAAGCCAATCGTGATAAGATCCGTGATCCTGATTTGATCTATCCAGGGCAGGTCTTTGATCTCCCCGATTAAGGCGTTTCGAATAGGTCTGGCAGGCCTCTTCTGGTGAGAGCTGTACCACGTGTTGAGAAACGGTTCACCAAAACCGTGTTAAAGGATATGTTCCATGTCACCCAGCATAAAATCTGACCGAGAGCTTAATCAGGAAGAAAAGCGCTCGGCTCTGCGCACCATCCGGCGCGTCGGCCCCTATCTGTGGCCGCAGGATAATTCAGCGGTTAAAACCCGCTTAATCGTATCGATGCTGTTGCTGGTGCTGGCAAAGCTCATTTCGGCTGGAACGCCTTTTTTATATGGATATACGGTTGATAGTCTGGTGTCGCCCGACGCGTCTTTATTCGTGATTGGCGCGATTGGATTGATTGTTGCTTATGGACTGGCGCGGGTGCTTAGCAATGGCTTTCAGCAATTACGCGATGTGGTATTTGCCCCGGTTGCGCAGCGCGCGCTGCGCTCATTGGCGCTGGAAACATTTCAGCATATTCACAATCTGTCGATGCGCTATCATATCACGCGGCGCACGGGTGGCCTTAGCCGGATTATCGAACGGGGTGTCAAGGGCGTTGAGTTTCTGCTGCGCTATTTGGTGTTTTCAATCGGTCCCTTGGCGTTAGAGCTGGTTTTACTTTCGGTCTTTTTGCTGTGGAAACTGGATTTATGGTATGTTTTGGTGCTGTTCGGTACGATTGCGGTCTATGTTTGGTTTACCTTTAAAGTCACCGAATACCGAGTGAAATTGCGCCGAGAAATGAACGAACAGGATACAGATGCGGCGCAAAAAGCCATCGACAGCCTGTTGAATTTTGAAACTGTTAAATATTTTGGCGCCGAAGCGCGCGAGGCAAAACGCTATGATGCGGCGATGGCCGGCTATGAAGCCGCTGCGTTGAAAACCAGTTATTCGCTGGCGGCGTTGAATTTTGGCCAAGCGCTTCTGATCACGGCTGGATTGACGATTGTGATGGTGATGGCGGGCTTACAAGTGCGCGCGGGCGCGCTCACCGTGGGTGATTTTGTGATGGTCAACGCGGTGATGATCCAAATCACCATGCCGTTGAATTTCTTGGGCACGGTGTATCGGGAAATACGTCAGGCCTTGGTCGATATGGGGCAGATGTTTGATCTTTTAGAGCAGCCAAAAGAAATCACCACGAAGCCGGGAGCACCTGATCTGCAGGTCACCGGGGGCAGCATTTCGCTGCGCAATATCGCATTTTCATATGAAGCGGGTCGGCAAATTTTGCGCGATGTGTCGCTCGATATTCCAGCCGGTCAGACCGTTGCAATCGTGGGCTCATCCGGATCGGGAAAATCAACCATTGGGCGACTTTTATTTCGGTTTTACGATGTTACGGGGGGGGCGCTCAGCATCGACAATCAAGATGTGCGCGATGTGACGCAAAGCAGTTTGCAAAACGCGATCGGAGTGGTGCCGCAAGACACGGTGCTGTTCAATGATACAATTCTATACAACATCGCCTATGGGCGCGATGGGGCCAGCCGCGCGGATGTAGAGCAGGCCGCTCGCGATGCCCAGATTCACGAGTTTATCCAATCTTTGCCCGAGGGGTATGATACCGTTGTAGGAGAGCGCGGGCTGAAGCTGTCGGGCGGTGAAAAGCAACGGGTAGGGATCGCGCGTACGCTTTTGAAAAACCCTCCTATTTTATTGTTGGATGAAGCCACAAGCGCGTTAGACAGCGAGACTGAGCATGAAATTCAAGGCGCTTTGGCGCAAGCGGGCCTTGGACGCACGGTGATTGTGATTGCGCATCGTCTGTCAACCGTCGCCGAAGCCGATATGATTGTTGTGCTCGAGAATGGGGTGGTTGTTGAAACCGGCAGGCATGAGGCATTGCTTGCCAAAGCCGGCCGCTATTATGATTTATGGATGTTGCAAAGCGCTGAGCAAGACAGCGATCAACGCGCCCAAGCGTGAGGCTGCTTGGGTGAGCGGAGGCACGCGTCGGTTTTGCTGGGTAAGCTGACGGAATGGCATTTCGGCGCACCGGCTTGGCGCGAAAAATACCTCAATTAGCTGCATATAGCGTTCCCGCTTGATCACGCGCGCTTGGTTGCCCAAGCAGCGGCGTTTGCAATGCTAAAGGCGCCTTGCTCAGGTGCAGCCCGACTTACTCGGCGGCTTGCAATCCATCAGCTGATTTGCCGGTCGCGGTTTTTGCAAGCTTTTGGGCGACGGGCGTATCGATGAGGTCATCCCAGATAATTTCTGGTTGTTTGAGGCGTTTTGCCATGCGATTAAGCGCCCAGTCGCGCGCAATATCGGCTTGCCGTGACACGCCGAGCACGGCCAGCGCCCGCGCGATCCAAACGATATAGGTAACCACCCAATAGCGCGCGGCCAACAAAGAGGGGGTAAGCAGCAAGGTGAGAACCGTCGCGATACCCAGCCCGAATACCACCGCCGTGGCCAGTTGTTTCCACCAAAGCGCGGTCGGGCTGTCGATAGAATAGCCGCCATTGATAAAATCAAGGCTCAGCCCAAACATCATTGGCGCCAATCCGGCCATGGTCGTGATGGTGGTGAGCAAAACAGGTCTGATGCGCTGTTCGGCGGTTCTGATAATGGCTTCGATGCGCGGCATATAACGAGAGAGTTCTTGGTAGGTGTCGATCAAAACAATGTTGTTATTCACAACGATGCCCGCCAGGGCAACGATTCCCGTACCGGTCATGATGATCGAAAAGGCCTGCTGCATCACCAGCATCCCAATCAGAACGCCAACCGTTGATAACACCACGGCCAGCAACACGATGAACGAATTGAAAAAGCTATTGAACTGCGCCAGTAGAATAATGAACATCAAGGCCAAAGCCGCGATGAAAGCTTTCGATAAAAACGCTTGGCTTTCGGCTTCATCCTCTTGATCCCCGGTCCATTCCCAACTGACACCTGGTGGAAGCGGGTTGGCCTCTAAATAGCGGGTAAGAAAAGCAATCCGTTCATTGGCATTGATCAAAATGTCTTTTTCAACCCCAGCGGCGTCCGTTTCACTGCGCGACAATCCGGGCAGTATGCCGGCTTTGATGTCAAAATACCTTTTTTGATCAATGCGATTGATTTCGGCCAGTTTTTGAACCGGCTGGCGGGTGATGAAATTCGACAAGGGCACCAATCCCTCGCGGGTGCGCAATTTTAAACCGTCAAGCGTGCTGAGCACGCGGTCTTTTTCGGGAAGGCGCACGCGGATCTCAATTTCTTCATCGCTGGTTTCCACGCGCATCGTATCTAGCAAAATTCCGCGGGTGACCAATTGCACCATGGCCCCAACCGTGGCCACATCGGCGCCATAGCGCCCTGCTTTTTCAACATCGACGTCAATTTGCCAATCAATGCCGGGCAGGGGCCGCGTGTCTTCCACCAAAGTCAGCCCTTCGGTTTGGTCAAAAACGTTTCGCATTTCTTGGGTGACGCGCAGCAATTCGGGCCAGTTATCCCCCGTAAGCCGCAAATGCACCGGTTTATTACTGGCCGGACCGCGCTCGATCCCAAGCACTTCTATTTGGATGCCCGGCAGCTGTTCAAGCGCTTCTATAAGCTCTTTCATGATCAGATTTCCGTCAAGCTCGGGGCGATCCCGACGGTTTTCCCATGGGATGGTTTCAAGCTGAATTTGCGCAATCGTATCTTTGGGCTTTTCAGCGCCCGAGGTGTTTTGATTTAACCCACCCGCTCCGGCGAAGGCAAAGACCGATTCAACCCCCGGATGGGCCAGAACGATTGCTTCAGCTTCTTTGAGAATCCGGTCTTTTTCGGGCAAAGACAGGTTGCCGCGGGCCTTCACATAAACAATCGCTTGCTCGGGTTCGGATTCGACGAAAAATTCCACCCCTCGATTGTTTTCGCCAAAATACTCAAAGACCGAAAAGGCAAAGAAAAACACGCCGAAGATCATCACCAGCGGCATGATCGGGTTCGCGACCATCAGCTTAACCAAAAACCCAAAATTGGTACGTCGATAGCCTGAGCGTACCTTTTTTTCTGCGCGGTGAATTTTGGCGGCGCCCATGGTGACCGAGGCGGCAAATGCCGCCAAAAGGAACATAAGCGCCCCGGGCAAGGCTGCCATGGCGCCCATACTGGCCGCGTCTAGCCCAAAAAGATAATCTGGATTGACGGTTTGCATCGCGCCAAGGAACATCGCGTAAATGCACACAGGCACCAAAGCCGCGCGCAGGATCCAAGGCAGGCGCGCGCGCAGCACCGCCGCCGCGCCATCAAAGCCGCGACCCATACGCCCTGACACCCCCCCGACCACCGGCAAATAGACCAAGGCAACGATCAAAGATGCTGAAAGAACAAAGATCAAAGTGACGGGTAACATGCCCATGAATTGTCCAGGAACGCCCGGCCAAAACAGCATTGGCAAAAAGGCGCATAAGGTTGTAGCGGTTGAACTGACCACCGGCCAGAACATGCGTTTGGCGGCCTCTACATAGGCGCGCATTGGCCCTTCGCCTTCGGTGATGCGCTTATCGGCATATTCCACCACGACGATTGCCCCATCCACCAGCATGCCCACCGCCAAAATAAGGCCGAACATCACAATGTTTGAGATCGTAATGCCCATAACCGCGAGCAGAACGAAGCAGAGTAGAAACGATGTGGGTATTGCAAAGCCCACCAAAAGCGCGGCCCGCGTTCCCAACGATGCCAGCACCACGATCATCACCAAAGCGATGGCCGTGAGCACCGAGCCTTCAAGCTGCGACACCATGCTGGCCACCACGCGCGATTGATCGTTTGAGCTGCCAATATCCACCGCCGCGCGCAGCTCTGGGGGCCAGGTAGTCTCTGCTTCTTCAATCAGGACGCGGATCGCCGCGGCAGTTTTGATTAAATTAAAGCCTTTGCGTTTCACCACTTGCAACGCCACGGTTGTTTCGCCGTTATAGCGCGCGGTTCCCACGCGGTCTTCAAAGGTCAGACGAATATCCGCCAAATCGCCCAGCGTGATGACGCGGTCACCATTGGTTTTGACGGGCAAATTGTAAATATCGCGCGGCTCGTCAAAGCTTGAGGGGATCTTGACCGAAAACGAGCCTTGCGCGGTATCAACTTCACCCGCAGCGATCAATTGGTTGTTGTTACGGACCACCGAAATAAGCTCTCCCGCGGTGACATTATAGGCCTCTAACCGCAACGGATCGATCACAACTTCCATCATTTCCTTGCGATTTCCGGCGATCACGGCCTCTAGAACCGCATCCATACCTTCGATTTCTTCCTGTAGATCTTCGGCGATGCGCGTCATCGTGCGCTCTGGCACATTGCCGGTAAGATTCACGATAATGATCGGAAATTCAGAAAAATTTATTTCATTGATCGAATATTTTTCGGCGCCTTCGGGAAACAAAGCTTCCGCCGCATTCATCGCATCGCGGGCATCGGCCATGGTTTTGGCTTTATCCCAGCCAAATTCGAATTCGATTGCCACACCGGCATAGTTTTCCGCGGCGGTTGCGGTCATTCTTTTTAACCCGTCCAGGTCCGCCAATTCGGTTTCTATTGGCCGCACCAAAAGCGCTTCACTATCGGCGGCGGAAATGCCCGGAAAAACCACCGAAACGAACAGCACGGGGATTTCGATGTCGGGCTCGCCCTCTTTTGGCAATGTGGTATAGGCAAAAATGCCCGCCGTCAGCGATAACGCAATCATCGCAAGGATCATGCGGGCGCGTTCAGCGGCCCAGTCAACGAGGCCGGTCATTGAAGAGCCTCACGATAGCTTGGCGCGACAAGAACGCCGCTATTCACGTATTCCTGGCCCACCAGAATAACCGTTGCTTGATTTGGCAAGCCTTTCAACCAAGCCCCTTCAGCGGTATCGCGCAACAACGTGACGGGGGCGAAATCAGCCCGGTTTTTTTCGTCGATGAGGCGCACGCCTAGGCGCCCGTCATCGTTCAGCGTCAAGGCGGATTGGGGCAGTAAATGCGCCATTGTCCCCTCTGAGGCCACCATAATTTCCGCTGTTTGGCCATCGCTTATGGACAAGTTTGGGTTGGGAACATCAATATCAATTCGAAACGTTCGGGTGAGCGTATCGGCCGAGCGCGATACGAAGCTCACTTCGCCTACCACCTCTTGACCCGAAATCAGCTTGCTGCGCGCTTTGGCCCCCAGCGTAACGCGGGCGATATCGGTTTCGGGGACATATCCGACCAGTTTGATAGGATTCAATTGGATGATCGTGGCGCATAAGGCACCGGGCTGCATCAGACTGCCCAGCTCGGCACTATCGGTTTCAAGAAGGCCGTCAAAGGGGGCCTTTAAGGTTAATTTATCAATCTCTTGCTCGGCAACCGCCACGCCAGCTTCGGCGCTTTCAATCAAAGAACGGGTGGTGCTGAACGCCGCCTTGGCTGCCGCGATGCGCGCTTCGGCTGTGCGCATACTGGCTTCTGCTGCCGCAACACGGGTCTCCGAGGCAAAGCCGCCTTTTGATAGCTTTTCGGCCGCATTAAGGTTGATTTCGGCTTCTTGCTGCTTGGCTTGTGCTTCGGTGAGGTTTGCCTGATTGCCCGCAACCTTGCCGCGCGCCTCGGCCAGCCGCGCCTTTGCATCTGTGAGCTGCGCGTTGCGGGTGCCGGGGGCCAGTTGACATAGAATATCGCCTTTGGTTATTTGGCTGCCCTTGCGTAACGGCTCCGAAATTATTTGCCCCGTGGTTTCTGCGCGCAGTTCGACTTGCCGCGCCGCCTCGGTTTGCCCGCGTAAAATCACCGCGCTGTCTAATTCAACGGCTTGGGATTTGATTGCAATCACTTTGATTGCCAGATCTTGCTCGGCTTCTTCACCCTCTTGCGCCTTTTGCTGCGCTTGTGCGGTGGCTGGCTGTTGGGTTTCAGCGATGTTTGTCAGCTCATCGCCGGGCGTCACCTTGGCGGCGTTGACCTCTGCCTGATCGGTGGGAAGGGCTGCATCGAGCAAGGTTTCAATTGGGGCTCCTTTTGAGACTTTAATGACCGCGTCGCGCTCAAAAACCAGCAGATATAGCGCCCCTGCTACAATAATAGCGGATAATAATGATATCACGCGCATGCTCAACAACTCCTACTTATACAGAACACTTAAAAGGGCCAATGCATGGTTTAGATCCTGTGCAACACGGTATTTAGACCTTCTGAATTCAAATAGGCCTTTGTTATACATGTTGCAAGGTTTGCGCCCGTCTTTCGCTCTTGGCAGTTGCCAGAAGACAAGGTAAGACGAGGCGGTGAAGAAAAAAGAGGCATATTGTGAGTGAAACCGACAGTTTTATCGATGAAGTGAACGAAGAGGTCCGTCGCGACCGGCTCTATGCGGCGCTGCGCCGGTATGGCTGGATTGCTATTGTGGCGGTTCTGGCTATTGTCGGCGGGGCCGCTTTCAACGAATATCGACGCGCGTCGGATCTGGCGCTTGCGCAGCAGCGGGGCGATGCGATTTTGCAGGCTCTGGAATCGGATACGGGCGAAAGCCGGAGCGCCGCGTTGGGCGAGATTGCAACCGAAGGCAGCGCGGTTTCAGCGCTTGTGGGCCTGTTTCGGGCGAGCGAGCTGGTGATGATGCAAGATCCAGCCGCGGCCTCGGATGTCTTGGCCGCACTCATAGGCCAAGAAAGCATCTCGGGCGACTATAGCGATTTGGCTCTGTTCAAACAGCTGCTTTTGGAAGGAAGTGGACTGGATGCATCGGCGCGCCGCTCTGGTTTTGAGCAATTGTCAGCTGCGGGCAATCCTTTGCGGCTGCTTGCGCAAGAGCAATTGGCGTTGTTGGATCTTCAAGAGAATGACGAGACTGCAGCCGTAAAGCGGCTAAGAGATTTGTTGCAGGATGCGGAGATGACGCAGAATTTACGGCAACGGTTAGGCCAACTGATGGTTGCGTTGGGGCAAGACCCTAACGCACTGGACGGTTAAACTGGTGGCCGAGCAGTGATGCAGGTAATCAGCCATAGGTTCGGTATAATGTCAGCGCTTCTGTGCAGCATTGTGTTGGCGGGCTGCAGTGACCGCGAGGTCATCTTGCCAGGCAAGCGAGAGCCGATATTAACCTCAGAGCCATCGGCAACTGATGGTGCCGGCGCCCTAGCGGCCCCCAAAGCCTTCGCGATGCCAACGCAAAAAAACAATGTGGCTTGGCCGCAAGGCCATGCAAGCCCATCTACGCAGGTTGTTCATGCGGCCCTGTCCGCGGCACCAAAGCCGCTTTGGGCGCTTAGTGTTGGGACCGGCGATCGGGCTCGAAATCGGATTACCGCAGATCCGATTGTGGCCCAAGGCATCGTTTTTACCTTGGACAGCCTCTCTGTGTTGACCGCAACATCCGCCGCCGGACGCCGGCTTTGGTCGCGTGATTTGACGCCGACCTCTGAGCGCGCGGGCGATGCTGATGGTGGCGGAATTGCTTATGGCGATGGTGTTGTTTTTGTGTCCACTGGGTATGGGGTGCTGCATGCGCTTGATCCCAAGAGCGGCAGCGCGCTGTGGAAGCAAGAGCTCAAAGGCTCGGGCAATGGGCGGCCCAGTTATTTTGACGGCGTTGTCTATTTGGTCAGCCAAGATTCGGTGGCTTGGGCGATCGAAGCTGCAACAGGGCGAATTCGCTGGCAATTGGACCATCTGAACGATGTTAATAATATGAGCGGGTCAACGGGGCCTGCGATATCGGAAAAATTGGTGGTATTTGGCTTTGGCGCGGGTGATTTACAAGCTGCCTTTCGGGGCGGAGGCCTGACCCTTTGGAACGCGACCTTGGCCGGTGGGCGCAGTGGCCGCGCGGTGGCTACGATTGATGATATCGCGACAAGCCCGGTGATCAGTGGTTCGACAGTTTTTGCAGCGAACACTTCGGGGCGGATTGCCGCGATGCGCCTTGATAGTGGTGCGCGCCTGTGGACAGCGCCTTTTGGCGCTAGATCGCCACTTTGGCCGGCCGGCGGCTCGCTGTTCTTTGTGAATGACTTAGGTCAATTGATGCGGTTAGATGCAACCGATGGCTCAAAAGTTTGGTCGGTTGATTTACCTGGCTTTGTGTCACTGGCGCAAAGAAAAAGCAAAGATGTGGTGACGCATCACGGGCCGGTTTTGGCCGGTGGGCGGTTGCTGCTTGCCTCGGGCGATGGGTTGTTACGCCAATTTGATCCCGAAACCGGCGCCGAGCGCAGCGCCATCCGCCTTGGATCGGGCGCGACGGCCAATCCGATTGTTGCCGATGGTATCCTGTATATCTTGTGCAGAGATGGTAAGTTAAGGGCCTATCGCTGAACCACTAGGTGGTGTAACAGCGTTCAGGCCGCTTTTTGGAGCAAAAAATGAGTTTTTCACTTGCCATTGTTGGCCGACCCAATGTCGGTAAATCAACGCTGTTCAATCGCCTTGTCGGCAAACGGTTGGCGTTGGTTGATGATCAACCCGGGGTCACGCGTGATTTGCGCGAAGGCGAAGCGCGTCTTGCCGATCTGCGCTTTACGGTGATTGACACGGCGGGTCTGGAAGAAGTGACCGACGATAGTTTACAGGGCCGTATGCGGCGCTTGACCGAACGCGCTGTGGATATGGCGGATATCTGTTTGTTTATGATTGATGCGCGCGTTGGTGTGACCCAAACCGATGAAATGTTTGCCGATATCCTCCGAAAACGCGCGAAACACGTGATTTTAGGCGCCAATAAAGGCGAGGGTTCTGCCGCAGATGCTGGTGTTCTTGAGGCTTGGGCTTTGGGTCTTGGTGAGCCATTGCGCTTATCGGCTGAACATGGCGAAGGGATGACCGATCTGCTCAGATGTTTGATGCCATTGGCCGATGACTTCAAAGAGCGCGCGCAGGATGAGGCGGCCGAAACGGATATTGATATCGAAGAATCTGACGCTGAGGATGCGTATCGCGCCCCCACAGCGAGCAAGCCGTTGCAAGTGGCGGTTGTCGGGCGTCCAAATGCTGGAAAATCCACCCTCATTAACCAGATTTTGGGAGAAGATCGTTTGTTAACCGGCCCAGAGGCTGGCATCACCCGCGACGCGATTTCGCTACAAATTGCTTGGGGCGGCGTGCCGATGCGGGTCTTTGATACCGCTGGTATGCGCAAAAAAGCGAAGGTTCAGGATAAGGTCGAAAAGCTATCTGTGAGCGATGGATTGCGCGCGGTGAAATTTGCTGAGGTTGTGGTTGTTTTATTGGATGCGGCGATTCCCTTTGAGCAGCAGGATTTGCGGATTGCAGATCTGGCAGAACGCGAGGGCCGCGCGGTGATCGTGGCGATCAACAAATGGGATATCGAAGATCAAAAGCAGCAAAAATTGAAAGATTTGAAAGAATCCTTTGAGCGCCTTTTGCCTCAATTGCGCGGCGCCCCCTTGATCACAGTATCCGCCAAAACAGGCAAAGGCTTAGACCGTTTGCAAGCTGCGATCATGAGCGCGCACCGGGTTTGGAACCGCCGCGTCAGCACCGCGAACCTTAACCGTTGGTTAAGCGGCATGGTAGAGGCGCATCCCCCCCCGGCACCTAATGGGCGCCGGATCAAATTACGCTATATGACCCAGGCCAAAACGCGCCCTCCGGGGTTTATCGTAATGTGCTCGAACCCGGATAAAATGCCGGAAAGTTATTCGCGCTATTTGGTAAATGCGTTGCGCGTGGATTTTGACATGCCCGGAACGCCGATCCGGCTCACTTTGCGCTCACAGGCGGATAAAAACCCCTATAAAGATCGCAAGAAATCTGCGCCCTCGCGCTTGAAAAAACATTTGTAGCGATTGGCGCTGGCGGCGCCTATATCAGTTGGCCTTCAGCGCCTAGATGTGTTTTCTCGCCCAGATAGGGATGCAGCATCGCCGGCAATGCCACCGATCCATCGCTTTGCTGGCCATTTTCAAGCACGGCAATCAAACAGCGCCCCACCGCCAGCCCAGATCCATTTAAGGTGTGCAAAAAGGCTGGTTTGCCGCTCTCGGTGGGTTTGAACCTTGCGTTCATACGCCGGGCTTGAAACGCGCCGGTCGTCGAAATCGAGCTGATTTCGCGATAGGTGTTTTGCCCCGGTAACCAGGCCTCTATATCATAGGTGCGCTTGGCGCCAAACCCCATATCTCCAGTGCAGAGCAGCATGGTGCGATAGGGAATATTCAGCTGTTCCAGAAGATCTTCGGCGCAGCGCAGCATCCGTTTTTGCTCGTCATCAGACCTCTCTGGATGGGTGATTGACACCATTTCTACTTTTTCAAACTGGTGTTGGCGCAGCATGCCAGAGGTGTCTTTGCCCGCGCTGCCCGCTTCAGAACGGAAACAAGCCGTATGCGCTGTCATCCGGATCGGCAACGCGCTTTCGTCTAATACATCGCCTGCGACAGAATAGGTTAAGGTGACCTCCGAGGTGGGAATCAGCCACCAGCCATTGGTGGTTTGATAGCTGTCTTCCCCGAATTTGGGCAGTTTGTCCGTGCCATACATGGCGTCATCGCGCACCAGAACCGGGGTTTGCATTTCGGTTAACCCATTTTGATCCACATGCGTGTCGAGCATGAATTGCGCCAGAGCGCGATGAATTCGCGCCACGCCCTTTGACAGGTTCACAAACCGGCTACCGCTGGTTTTTGCCGCTGTTTCAAAATCCATAGCTGCGGCAACCGCGGTGATATCGAAATGCTCTTTTGGCGCAAAAGAAAACGCAGTGGGCGTGCCCCATCGGGCGCTTTCAACATTCGCGGTTTCATCGCGGCCTTCGGGCACATCCTCGGCGGGCAGATTGGCAATCCGGGCCAAGCGATCAGTCAATTGTGCATCTAGATCTTTGGCCGCGTTTTGCATCGCGGCAACCTCGGCCTTTTTGGCGGCAACCAAGGCCCGCAAGCGCTCAAATTCGGCGTCATCGCCGCGGCCCTTTGCAGCGCCCACCTCTTTTGAGGCTTTGTTTTGCTCGGCCTGTGCACTCTCTGCGGCCTGAATTCTTGCGCGCCGCGCCTCGTCAAGCGCCAAAAGGTCTGAGGAAACCGGTGCATCGCCTCGGCGCGCAAGCGCGGCATCAAACGCACTGGGGTTTTCACGGATGGTGCGAATATCGTGCATGGCAGGCTTCCTTTGGTTCGTGACTCGCGTGCTCGCTCTTATGCACCAGTTGCGCGGCCAAGTGTAGAGGGGTTTGAGGATGTATTTGTTCAAGTTCTTGCGCTTATGCGGGGCCGATCCCTTGCAAAGCGTTGGACCAGCGCATAGGTTCCGCCAAACACGCAGCCAGACAGGAAATCATTATGGACGCCATTGCTCAATTTGTACCGTTAATTCTTATTTTTGCGATCATGTATTTTCTGCTGATCCGCCCGCAGCAAAAGAAGGTGAAAGAACATCAGGCGATGGTTGGTGCCGTGCGCCGCGGGGATCAAGTGGTCACGCAAGGCGGCTTGATCGGAAAAGTGACAAAAGTAAAAGAAGACAATGAGCTCGAAGTTGAAGTTGCTGATGGTGTGAAGGTCAGAGTTGTGCAAAGCACGCTTGCCGATGTGCGCAGCAAAACAGAGCCCGCGAATGACGCTTAAGCGCCGATAAAGCGTTTGACGTTCGCAAAAGTTTAGAGGGAACCGACTATGTTACAAATTGATCTGTGGAAACGGATCGTTATTTGGGGGCTTTGCATTATCGGTTTGTTCCTTGCCCTCCCGAATGCGTTTTACACCCGTGTTGAAGGCTATAATGATACCAAAGCTGGGTTGATATCCGCCGAGTCCGCGCAAGACAGCTTCGCCTGGCCAAGCTTTTTACCCGCGTCTTTGGTGAACTTGGGTCTTGATTTACGCGGCGGTGCGCATCTTTTGGCGGAAGTTCAGGTTGAGGATGTCTATGCGGCCCGCATGAAAGCGCTGTGGCCGGAACTGCGCGATGTGTTGCGCGCTGAAAGGGCAAAGATCGGTACGATCCGTCTGCAAAAAGGCGCCGCCGATCAATTGCGGGTGAAAATCTCACAAGCGGACCAGATTGCCCATGCGGTTTCTGCCGTAGAGACACTGAGCAAACCCGTCGTTTCTCTAAGCAATGCCGGTGCGCGTGACCTTGAGGTCACCAGCGATGGCGATACCGTGATTGTTACTCTGTCCGAGGCCGAGCGTGCGCTCACCGATCAGCGCACCTTGCAGCAAGCTTTGGAAATCATCCGGCGCCGCGTTGATGAAGTGGGCACGCGGGAACCAACTATCCAGCGCCAAGGCGCCCGGCGGGTGCTAATTCAAGTGCCGGGCATCGGCTCGGCGTCAGAATTGAAAGATTTGATTGGAACAACCGCGCAACTGACCTTCCAGCCGGTGATTTCGCGCAGCGGCAATCCTGATGTTGATCCAGGATATGGCAATGAGGTGCTGCCCGATCTGACCGATGCCGACCAGTTTTATGTGCTTGAAGCGGCCCCCGTTGTGACAGGTGAAGATCTGGTTGATGCGCAGCCTAGCTTTGATCAAAATGGACGTCCTGCGGTAAATTTTCGTTTCAATCCATCGGGCGGGCGCCGCTTTGGGGATTATACGGCTGACAATATTGGCAGCCCTTTCGCGATCGTTTTAGACGGCGAAGTGATCAGTGCGCCAACGATCCAAAGTCACATATCCGGAGGCTCTGGGATTATCACGGGTAATTTTTCCGTTGAAGAAAGCACCAATTTGGCGGTGCTATTACGGGCAGGCGCGCTGCCCGCAGGGTTGGAGTTTTTAGAGGAACGCACGATCGGGCCCGAGCTTGGCGCCGATAGTATTCGTGCTGGTAAAATCGCCTGTATCGTTGCGTTTGCGGCTGTACTGGTCTTCATGGTTCTCAGCTATGGGCTGTTCGGCTTATTCGCCAATGTGGCCTTGATCGTGAATGTGGGTCTGATTTTCGGACTTCTTAGCCTGGTCGGCGCAACGCTGACCCTACCCGGGATTGCGGGTATCGTGCTGACCATTGGGATGGCGGTAGATGCGAATGTTTTGATCTTTGAGCGCATCCGCGAAGAACTTGTATCGGCCAAAGGCCCCGCGCGTGCGATTGAATTGGGCTATGAAAAAGCCCTGAGCGCCATCATTGATGCCAATATTACAACCTTTATCACAGCGGTCATTTTGTTCGTGATGGGATCGGGTCCGGTACGTGGCTTCTCAATCACGCTTGGCTTGGGTATTTTGACCTCTGTCTTCACCGCAATCTTCGTGACCCGCCTATTGGTGGTGATGTGGTTTGAGCGGCGTCGACCCAGAACATTGGAGGTGTAAAGATGCGCCTAAGACTCGTTGCTAAAAATACAAATTGGGATTTTTTCGGGAAAACCAAAATGTCGCTGGCGGTGTCCGCGATCTTACTGATTGTTTCTTTGGTCTCTTTCTTGATGCAAGGATTGAATTTCGGGATCGATTTTCGTGGTGGCACAACGATCCGGACCCAAAGCGCGCAAATGGTAGATGTTGCGGCCTACCGCTCTGCCCTGGGACAATTGAACCTGGGCGATGTTACCATCTCTGAAGTCTATGATCCCAGTTTCCAAGATGATCAAAATGTGGCGATGATCCGCATCCAAGCCCAAGATGGCGAAGAATCCGTGTCTGCCGATATCATTCAAAATGCCTTGGCAGCGTTGCAAGGCGAAGCGCCTGATATTGCGTTTGTTTCGGTTGAAAGCGTGGGGCCAAAAGTGTCGGGTGAGCTGGTTCAAACAGCCGCTTTGGCAGTGATTTTAGCAATCGTGGCGGTGTTGATTTATATTTGGTTGCGCTTTGAGTGGCAGTTTGCGCTGGGCGCTGTTGCGGCGTTGGTGCATGATGTGTTGCTCACGATAGGGGTATTTTCGGTGGTTCAGATCAAGTTTGATTTGGCGATTATTGCGGCGTTGCTCACCATTGTTGGATATTCACTGAATGATACGGTGGTGGTGTTTGACCGCGTGCGCGAGAACCTGCGTAAATATAAGAAAAAAGTTCTGCAAGACGTTTTAAACCTGTCTATAAATGAAACGCTGAGCCGTACATTGATGACCTCTGTCACAACTTTGCTAGCGCTGATCGCGCTTTTTGTGTTGGGCGGGGATGTCATCCGTGGGTTTGTTTTTGCGATGATCTGGGGCGTTTTGGTGGGCACTTACAGCTCGGTATTCGTGGCCTCTGTGATGCTGTTGCGCCTTGGGGTAAAGCGCGATTGGTCTAAACCCAATGCCGAAGCAGGGACACAGGTGCCCCAATAATGCTGTCCGCCGGGCTCGCCGAGGCGGTCGCGTTAGATGGGTTGATATGGCTGGTCTTGGCCGCGTTTCTGGCAGGTTTGATCCGTGGCTTTTCAGGGTTTGGTTCTGCGATGGTTTTTCTTCCGGTTGCAGGGCAATTTGTATCACCGATCTGGGCGCTCTCGATTTTGGCGGTGATGGATTTATTCGGGCCTTTGCCCTTATTGCGCGCCGCGAGCAAGAAGGTGGTGCGCGCCGATCTATTTCGCTTGATCTCAGCAATGCTGCTTGTGCTGCCGCTGGCGCTTTGGGTGCTCAGCCGCAGCGAGCCAATTTTATTTCGTTATCTGGTCTCGGGCTTGACACTTGCCTTATTGGCTTTGCTTTTAAGTGGGCTGCGTTTGCCTGCTAACCTGCCCAAGCAGCTATTATATATGGTGGGAGCTATTTCTGGCGCGACGGGGGGATTGGCAGGGCTGCCTGGCCCGCCGGTGATTTTTTATTTTATGGCCAGCCCTCATGCGGCGGATCGCGTGCGGGCCAATACGTTGATTTATCTATTCTCGTTTGATGTTTTAATCTTGATGGTGATGATTTTGGGCGCATATCTGCAGTTTGTTCCAATTCTCATCGGGCTGATGCTGGCCGCGCCCATCGCTTTGGGCAATTTGGCAGGAGCCAAGATTTTCAATCCCGAATACGAAAAGCTCTACCGCATCATAGCCTTTTGTCTGATCGCATTTTCTGCCATACATAGCATGCCAGTTTGGGAATAGGGGCGCGCCATGCGGTTAAATGAAATCAGTTATAATGATGCCAGCCCGATTGATGGTTATGGGCCGGGCTTTTTTCGCGTTGGCGGCAAGGTGCACCATGATGCGCTTTTGCTCAGTGGCGCGGGCACCAGCGCTTGGGCTGGTTTCGAAGATGTGGTTCAAATTCTATCACTGGCGGGTCAAATAGACGTGCTGCTTGTTGGGACAGGGGCAGAAATCTCATATATCCCGGCCGATTTTCGCAGGCCCTTGGAAGAGGTTGGCATTGGGGTTGAAGTGATGAGCAGCCCGTCGGCCTGCCGGACATATAATATTTTATTGTCCGAGGGGCGCCGCATTGCGGCCGCGCTTTTGCCCGTGGATAAGGCCGATCAAGCCGCTGATCAGATTTAAGCGCCATGGCGGTGTCGGATAATCCTATTTTGCAAGTAGAAGATGTCAGCGTGGCGCGTGGTGGTCAGCTGTTGTTGAAACATATAGCCTTTGCCGTTCAGCCGGGCGCCGCCTTAATTTTAAAAGCGCCAAACGGCTTTGGAAAAACAACTTTGTTGCGCGCCCTTGCTGGTTTGCAGCCAGTGCTGTCAGGGCAGGTGCATTTGGATCCCGACACAGCTGTTTACGCCGGACATACGGATGGTTTGAAGCCCACATTATCGGTTGCGGAAAACCTACGCTTTTGGGCAGATATTTTTGGAACGCAGACGATCACGGATAGCCTGAGGCTTTTCGGATTAGAGGCGCTGCAGACGCGCCTTGCAGGCAGTTTATCCGCGGGGCAGAAACGCCGCCTTGGGCTGTCACGCCTGTGGCTTGCCAAAAGGCGCGTGTGGTTATTAGACGAGCCGACCGTTTCGTTGGATCAACAGGCGGTGGGGCAATTTGCGGCTATGGTTGGCGCGCATCTTCAGGCAGGGGGCGCGGCAGTTATTGCCACGCATATTGATCTGGGCTTGGATGCGCGGGCGCAAATCTTGGATTTGGCACAGTTCAAGGCCAAGGGCGCAGCGCTGGAACGCGCAGATGAGGCTTTTTTATGAAGGCTCTTTTGCTGCGGGACCTTAGGCTATCAATCCGAGCCGGGGGCGGTTTTGGGCTTGGTTTGGCGTTTTTCTTAATTTTGATTCTATTGGTTGCCTTTGGGCTTGGGCCAAATCCGGCATTGCTGTCGCAAGCGGCAGCCGGATTGTTGTGGCTTGGGGCTTTATTGGCCTGCTTGCTGTCGCTCGATCGCATCTTTGCTTTGGATTTTGAAGATGGGTCTTTGGATTTACTGGCAACCGCACCCATTCCCTTAGAGGCCGTTGCAGCTGTTAAAGCCCTGGCGCATTGGCTGACCACCGGCTTGCCACTGGCGTTCATTGCGCCCCTGCTTGGTCTGATGTTGGATCTGCCGTTTGCAGGATTTCCCTGGTTGATGGGCTCTTTGCTGCTGGGCACGCCCGCGCTCAGTATCATCGGCACCTTTGGCGCAGCATTGACCGTAGGGTTGAAACGCGGCGGGCTGCTCTTGTCACTTTTGGTTTTACCGCTTTACGTCCCGACGTTGATTTTTGGCGCAGAGGTGGCGCGGCGCGGGGTAGAGGGCCTTCCGCTTGCCACGCCGGCGCTGCTGCTCGCGGGTATATCGTTGGTCTCGATGGCATTATTGCCGGTCGCGGCGGCAGCGTGTTTGCGTATCAATCTGCGCTAATCACAAGCTGTTTATCGGCAGCTTGCCACGCCGCGTTGCATGGGCAGGCTGCCCGGCAGGCTTGGAAGGCCCGGCAGGCTTTGCAAGCCCTATTGACCTGCTTGACCTAGCTACTCCATTTGCGCTGTTGGGGTAGAGCGGGAAATTGCTTCTTCTTCTGCGTTCATTTCTGCTTCAATCGATTCAAAAAGCGGCGTGCTCATATAGCGCTCGCCGGTATCTGGCAGCATGCATAAAATCACCGATCCCGCTTTGGCGCTTTGGGCAATTTGCATCGTGATGGCGAAGGTCGAGCCGCCTGAAATGCCCGTAAGAATACCTTCCTGTTTGGCAAGTTTTTGTGCCCAGGCAACCCCGTCAGCGCCATTCACGGGCAACAATTGGTCATATGATTTTTTATCAATGGTTTCTTGCAGAACAAGTGGAATGAAATCGGGGGTCCAGCCTTGAATGGGATGGGGCTCCCAGGCGGGATGGCCGCTTTGTGGCGCGCCATTTGCGTGCCGCTCTTGCGCGATATTGCTGGCCAGTAAGGCAGCATTTGCCGGCTCGGTTAAGATAATCTTGGTTTTGGGCCGGGCGGATCTCAAGCCGCGCGCCACGCCCGAAACCGTGCCACCCGTGCCATAGCCCGTTACGAAATAATCCAGCCGCTCATTTTCAAAATCAGCGATGATTTCGCGGGCGGTGGTGTGCTCGTGAATATCGGCGTTGGCCTTGGTTTCAAATTGCTGCGCTAAGAACCAGCCATTGGCTTCGGCCAACTCTGCGGCTTTATTATACATGCCCATGGCTTTTTGTGCTCGCGGTGTCAGCACCACTTTTGCACCTAGCATGCGCATCAGTTTGCGTCGCTCAATTGAAAAGCTATCGGCCATGATAACCACCAAAGGATATCCCTTTTGGGCGCAGGCCATCGCAAGGCCGATGCCTGTATTGCCGCTGCTGGCCTCTACCACTGTTTGCCCTGGTTGCAACCGGCCTTCGCGTTCTGCAGCTTCCAATATATTCACCGCCAAACGGTCTTTTACCGATCCTGCCGGGTTAAAAAATTCGGCTTTTACGTAAATTGTAACGCCCTCGGGCGCCAAATTGTTGATGCGAATGCAAGGTGTGTTGCCGATCGTGTCCAGAACAGAACCATATAGCTGGCCGCGACCATTTGTACTGCGGATTGTCATGTTATTTCCTTTTTTTCCCTAGGCTATTCTGCGCCGGTGAAGTTGACAACATGAATAGTTTTGCGGGCTTGCAAAAGAAACAGCGCTGCTGAAATATTCCGCTTTGATGCGCCATCAGATATTCATATTGGGGTCTGGCAGCGGGTTTGAAATTATCTTAAGGTTTCTCAGGCCGCTAACGCCAAGAAACAGAAACCGTCGGCTTGTGCCGGCGTCACAGGGATAAAGCCCGCCGTGATAGGATGGAAATAAAATGTCACTTTGGGAATATGCGAACCCCGTAAAATTTTTGGGTGTCTCAACGCGAATACTGCCATTTATTGCGATTGGGGCCGCGGCCTGTTTGAGCATTGGGCTGGTATGGGGGTTTTTCTTCACGCCGGATGATTATCGCCAAGGCTCGACGGTTAAGATAATTTATTTGCACGTACCCTCTGCCTTGATGGCGATTAACGCGTGGTTCATGATGCTTGTGGCCTCGTTGATTTGGTTGATCCGGCGCCATCATGTAAGCGCTTTGGCCGCCAAAGCCGCAGCGCCGGTGGGCGTGGCGATGACGTTGATTGCCTTATTCACCGGCGCAATCTGGGGCCAGCCGATGTGGGGCACGTATTGGGCTTGGGATCCGCGGCTCACCTCGTTTTTAACCTTATTCCTGTTTTACCTTGGCTATATGGCGCTGTGGCGGGCGATTGAACGCCCGGATACCGCGGCTGATCTGACCTCTGTCTTGTGTATTGTGGGATCCGTCTTCGCGGTTTTAAGCCGATATGCGGTTAATTTTTGGAGCCAAGGATTGCACCAAGGGGCGTCTTTGTCATTGGATAAAGAAGAGCATGTCTCGGATGTATTTTACCAACCTTTGCTGTTTTCAATCGCGGGGTTTGTTCTGCTGTTTTTGGCCTTGGTGTTGGTGGGCACGCGCACGGAAATTCGATTGCGTCGGGCGCAAGCCCTGCGCGCGCGACAGGAGGCAGCATGATGCCAGAGCTTGGAAAATATGCAGCGGCAGTGTTATCTGCCTATGGGGTGTCTTTGGGTATATTGGCGCTTTTGATCTTTGGAATATTGCGCAGAAATACGCGTGCTTTGGCCGAGTTAGAGGCCGCTGAAAGTCTGCGCGATGGGTAAAACCCCTTGGTTGCTGTTTCTGCCGCCGCTGATTTTCTTAGGATTGGCGCTGCTGTTTTACACCGGAATGCAGCGAGAAGACCCGAACCGCTTGCTTTCGACTTTGATTGGCCAAGCTGCGCCGCCAATCACGCCTGCGCGCTTATCGAATTTTCCAGAATTTGAACAAAGCCAGCTGGTTTCAGGTGGCGTAACCTTGGTGAATTTCTGGGCCAGTTGGTGCCCGCCTTGCCGCGCCGAACACCCCAAACTGCTGGAAATGGCGGGGGCCGGTATGCCAATAATAGGGGTGAATTTCAAGGATGACGCTGAGAATGCAGCCGCGTATCTGGCCAAGGACGGTAATCCGTTCCGCGCGGTTGCCTTTGATCCTGGGGGGCGCACTGCGATAGATTGGGGGGTCACCGCGCCGCCAGAAACCTTTATTTTGGATGCAAAAGGCACCGTGCTGTTCCGCTTTGCAGGGCCTTTGGTCGGAAGCGATTATACGCAGCGGTTTGTGCCCGCCTTGCAGCGGGCGCTGGGTCAATAAGCCAGTTTGCGCCAAAGCGGCCGATCTTGTTAGGCAAAGTAAGAGAGGCTGGTCTTGCGCGCTGTCATTAGTGATTATTGCAAGGAAAACCCGCGGCAGCGCTAAAGGCCCCGCCGCGGACAAAATTTAAGCGGCTTTCGCCAAGTTTCTCAGAACGTAATGCAGCACGCCGCCATGCTCGATATATTCCACTTCAATCGCGGTATCGATCCGGCATTTCAAAGAAATTTCTTTCACGCTGCCATCCGCGAAGGTGATATGGCAGGGTAATTCCTGCAAGGGTTCAACGCTGTCCAATCCTGTGATTGTAACGGTTTCTTCGCCGGTTAAGCCCAGCGATTTGCGCGTGTCTCCGTTGGTGAACTCTAAGGGAATAACGCCCATACCAACCAGGTTTGACCGGTGAATACGCTCAAAGCTTTCCGCAATCACGGCTTTTACGCCGAGCAGGGCCGTGCCTTTTGCCGCCCAGTCGCGGCTTGATCCTGCGCCATATTGTTCACCGCCAAACACCACCAGCGGGGTTTCGTTATTTTGATATTCCATCGCAGCATCAAAAATAGCGCTTTTCTCACCATCGGGGCCTTTGGTATATCCGCCCTCAACCCCATCAAGCATTTCATTCTTGATCCGGATATTGGCAAATGTGCCGCGCATCATGATTTCATGATTGCCCCGGCGTGAGCCATAGCTGTTGAATTCGCGCACGGGCACCTGCCGTTCGATCAGGTATTGACCGGCGGGGGTGGTGTCTTTGAACGAGCCCGCCGGACTGATGTGGTCGGTGGTGATCATATCGCCCAAAATTGCAAGCACTTTGGCGTTTTCAATATTCGTAATCACGCCTGGTTCCGGGCTCATGCCCTGAAAATAGGGCGGGTTCTGAACATAGGTTGAACTGGCGGGCCAATCATAGGTTTGGCTTTGCGTCGTATCTACGCCCTGCCATTTTTCATCGCCCTTGAACACATCTGCATATTTGGATTGGAAGGCCTCACGCGTGACCGTGCGCTCGACCAGCTCTGCAACTTCTTGCGAGCTTGGCCAGATATCTTTCAAAAAGACGTCTTGGCCATTTTTATCTTGCCCCAAAGGCTCGCTTGATAAATCGATATCCATCGTGCCGGCCAGCGCATAGGCGACCACAAGCGGCGGTGAGGCCAAGTAATTGGCGCGCACATCTGGCGAAATACGCCCCTCAAAATTTCGGTTTCCTGAGAGGACCGCGGTTGCAACCAGATCCCCTTCGGCAATGGCTTGGCTGATTTCAGGCTGCAAGGGGCCTGAATTGCCGATGCAGGTGGCGCAGCCATAGCCCACCAAGTTGAACCCAACTGCATCCAGATCTTTTTGCAGATCTGCCGCTTCCAGATAGGCGCTCACGACTTGCGATCCAGGCGCGAGCGATGTTTTCACCCAAGGCTTGCGATTCAGCCCCAAAGCCGCCGCTTTGCGGGCCACCAATCCTGCTCCGATCATCACGTAAGGATTGGAGGTGTTGGTGCAAGAGGTGATTGAGGCAATAACCACTTTACCAGAGCGCATGGTATAATCTTCGCCCTCAACGGCAATCTTTTTATCCATCGGGCGCTGGAACGTGTCTTTCATTTCAGAACTAAAGGCGGCTTTTGCCGCGTTCAGCGCCACAAAATCTTGTGGGCGTTTGGGCCCTGAAATGGCGGGCACAATCGTGCCCATATCCAAATGCAACGTATCGGTATAAATCGGTGCGTATTCCGCGTCGCGCCAAAACCCGTTTTCCTTTGCATAGGCTTCCACTAAAGCAATACGATCCTCATCGCGCCCGGTATTGCGCAGGTAGCGTAAAGTTTCGTCATCGATGGGGAAGAAGCCGCAAGTGGCGCCATATTCTGGTGCCATATTGGCAATCGTTGCCCGATCCGCCAGCGGCAGGCGATTTAGGCCCTCGCCATAAAACTCAACAAATTTGCCAACCACGCCTTTCGCACGCAGCAATTCCACCACTTTTAGAACCAAATCAGTGCCTGTTGTACCTTCCAGCATGGCCCCGGTTAATTCAAATCCAACCACTTCGGGGATCAGCATCGAGACGGGCTGTCCCAGCATCGCCGCTTCGGCTTCGATACCGCCAACACCCCAGCCTAACACCGCCATGCCATTGACCATCGTGGTATGGCTATCCGTGCCCACCAATGTATCAGGATAGGCGACTTCATCACCGTTTTGGTCAGTATCACTCCAAACGGTTTGGGCCAGATATTCGAGGTTTACCTGATGGCAAATCCCCGTTCCGGGGGGAACAACGCGGAAATTGTTAAACGCGTTTTGGCCCCATTTCAAAAAGGTATAACGCTCCATATTGCGTTCATATTCGCGATCCACGTTCATTTGAAAGGCGCGGGGATTGCCAAATTCATCAATCATCACCGAATGGTCGATAACCAGATCAACTGGGTTCAGCGGATTAATTTTTTCTGCATCGCCGCCCAAAGCCACCAATCCATCGCGCATCGCGGCCAAATCGACAACGGCTGGAACACCGGTGAAATCCTGCATCAGAACGCGGGCCGGGCGATAGGCTATTTCGCGCGGGTTCTTACCACCATTCGCGCCCCATGTCGAAAAGGCTTTTATATCCTCTAGCGACACGGTTTTGCCATCCTCGAAGCGCAGCATGTTTTCCAACACAACTTTTAAAGCTGCGGGCAGTTTGGAAAATTGGCCCAAGCCGGCATTTTCGGCTGCCGGGATTGAGTAATAAGAGATTGATTTCCCGTTAATACTGAGTGTTTTGCGCGTTTTGGCAGTGTCATGTCCTACGACGATGGTCATTTCTTTCCCCTTCTGCGACGGTGTGGTCACTTTGCTGCCGTGCTTTTGACCCAAGTTTTACTTCTGTTCAAGGGGGCAAAAGATACTTTGTATGCAATTGTGTACAAATTTAAACGCAAAGGTGATCCGCTGTTATCAAGTTTCAATAGTTAATTGATTTTATCTGCCGTATTTTGATTGGGTGGAAGTTGGAAAACAGGGGCCTGCTTTGCGCGCAAGACTGTTGAAATTCTGGCTTGGTATGTGGATGGCCTGCGCAGGTTTTGCGGTTGCACAGGATAGGCCAGCCGTTTTACTCGAGCTGTTTACTTCGCAAGGATGTTCCTCTTGCCCTGCCGCCGATGCTTTGTTTCGCGATGTTCTTAGCAAACGTTCAGATCTATTAACGCTTTCATTGCATGTCGATTATTGGGATTATATCGGCTGGAAAGACAGTTTTGCCAAGCGTCAATTTACCACCAGACAAAAAACCTACGCGCAGCGCTCGGGGCGTAAATCGGTTTACACACCACAGGTGATTGTGAATGGTCAAGATCATGTTGTTGGTTCAAACGCAACGGCGATCAAGGATGCGGTCGCGCGTGCCGCGCAAACCCCCCGCCGCGTGGTGCTTACATTGGTTGAAGCGTCGCACGCTATTACAGCCACGCTTAAAAGCAATGCGGATGGAACCGGCGGCCCGGTAGATGTGCTTGCATTTTATTATAAACCACAGGGAAAAGTTGCGATCCAAGCGGGCGAGAATGCTGGGCAGACGTTGACCTATTCAAATGTGGTGGTTGAGATCACGCCATTGGGTGTCTGGAACGGCAAAGGGGTATGGTCAAAAACCTTTCAACGGCGCACAGATACGCAAGTTGTCGTGGTGGCGCAGCAGGCAAATCACGGCGCTGTCTTAGCCGCGGCGCGGGCACGCTGACGGTCTGGCTTCCAGCGCCTGTGAATCCAAAACCATTGCTTGGGATCTTCTTCAATGCGCTTTTCCAAACGCTGCGTAATCTGTTGCATCATTTGCATGGGCGCATCTGGCGCGACGGGCTCTTCAAACACGATGTCAAAATCAACGCCATTGGCGCGCCGTATGCCAAAAAACGGTATCACCACAGCTTGGGCTTTTAACGCGATATCCGCCACGGACGTAACGGTTGGCGCGGGTTTTCCCAAAAACGGCAGGGGCGCACCGGCGCCATCGTAAATATCAAATAATAACACCGCCATGCCGCCTTGGCGGATGTGGCGCAGCAAGCCCAATGTGCCTTTGCGGCCTTGCTCGAATACCGGCCCTGATAAATCATGCATATTTTGGGCATAATGCTTGTTGAAATAAGGGTTGGCCATCGGTCGGTATAAGCCCCCAATTTGAAACCCCTGGGCGACCAAAGCTGCCCGCGGCGCTTCGAAATTTCCGTAATGGCCCGTGACAAAAAGAACCGGCGTGCCGCTGTCTTTTGCCGCAAGAGCCGCGGCAAATCCTGGACCGGTGATCTTGGCCTGTCCCAAGCGGTTGCGAAGCGCAAGGATATCATAATTTTCGATAAATGTTCGCCCTGCATTATCGGCAGCGCCCCGCGCAATCTTCAGTTTTTCATCCGAAGGTTTATCCGGATATATGTAGTCCAAATTGGCCAAAGCCCGTTTTTGATAGCCTGTGAGGGGGGCCAGAACGCGGCGCATAAACCACCCCATAAACTGCAATCGCGTTGCCAGAGGCAGGGTGCGTGCGCAGCGGATCAAGACCCGAATAGCCAAATCTGTTAGCCATTCGGCCAAGCTGCCCGTGTGCTTTGGGTTGTCTGGCATGCGATCCCTATTCTCTGTGCATGTGGGGGGTAAATCATAAAGCGCTTGGCAGGGGCAAGCTTAACTTGCGCGATTATCGCGTTTGAGCGCTGGACATTGCGGCTTCCTCTTCGCGCCGAAAGGCGATGACGCCGCTTGTCACCAAATCTTGGATGGCTTGGACGACCGCGTTCAAAGCTGCCTCGCCTTGTTCATATTGGATTGCCTTCATATGGGCGATATCGTCCGATAGGTTCTCGGCCATCCGCCGAGGTAGGTTTTCAAGGATAAAAGTTGCCGTGGCGTTGGGCCCGGTTTTTTGTACATAGGCCAGCGCGGTTGCAAGCTCGATGGTGTTTATGCTGCGGGTAATCTGGGAAATATCGCTAGGATGGAGCCGCTTGTGAATGTCTTTAAAGGCAAACATCACCTGCCGAACCCGATGCGCAAAGGCGGGGTCGCTTTCATCGAGACCATCTAGAACATCATCGCGCAGCGCTTGCGTGGTTGCGGTTAAAATAGATCCCACCCGCTCTTCCGGCGATAGCGCGAATGCGCGATCAGGAAGGTTATCGAGCTGCGCCAAAAGGCTTTGACCGATCCGTGAAATGGCTTGCGGGGTGACATGATGGGTCATTGAAATTGCATGGCTGATTTGGCGTGCGTGTTTTCCGGGCAATTTCCCCAGCAGCGCCGCTGCTTTTGACACATCCAACTTTGAAATAATAATTGCGCTGACCTCGATGCTCTCTGCCTCGATTATGGCGATCAATTCATCGATGTCGCTGATATTCAACCGATCCCAAGGGTCTGAGAATTTGCGCACGCCGGCTTCTTTGCGCAACCGCTCTGCCGTTTCAGTGCTGATTTTACCTTCCAGCAGATTCAGTGTTTGCGCCGCACCGCCGCGCAAATTTAACCCGATCGAGGTGACTTCGGATGAGAATTCTTCAATCACTTCTGTTAACAGATTGCGCTCAACAAATTGTAAATTGGCCAATTCTTTTGCCAATTGTGCTTGGGCGTCGACACTGAGGTCATCGACCGGTATGTCCAAGCCACTGCGCAGCATCGCGCTGACCACGATCGCGGCTTTTTCAGCCTGACTTATTACCCGCGATGACGCCGCCACCGGGTTAGAATTATCTGCTGTTGGTTCTGACACGCGGCGCCCATCGATTGTTAGGCACCCGTTTTAGCCGGAAAACGTGAAAGGAACGCTAACTTTTGCGGCCATAAACCACAAATCACCAATCACAGATCTAGCACAGCCTGCGGTGTTCAAATACTCGGTTCACCACCGGTTTCGGGCTTGGCCCGCGCCAATCCTGCGATCAATGCGGGCACCAAGAGCGTTTGCAACCTGACTGATTGCGGCGTTAACCGGCGCCAAATACGCGGTTGAAAATTGTATCAACGTGCTTTGTGTGATAGCCCAAATCAAATTTTTCTTCTATCTCAGCCTCACTCAGCGCGGCGCGCACTTCATCATCCGCCAAGAGCTCGGTTTTGAAATCTTTATTATCTTCCCAAACCTTCATCGCGTTGCGTTGCACCAACCGATATGAATCTTCGCGGCTTACGCCGGCTTGCGTCAACGCCAGAAGCACCCGTTGGCTCATCACCAGACCGCGGAATTTATTCATATTGGCCAGCATGTTATCTGGATAGATCACCAATTTATCAATCACTTGTGTCAAGCGGTTCAGGGCGAAATCTAAAGTGATCGTTGTGTCTGGCCCGATATTTCGTTCGACCGAGCTATGCGAAATATCACGTTCATGCCAAAGCGTTACGTTTTCCAGCGCGGGCACCACGGCCATGCGCACCAGACGGGCCAACCCGGTGAGATTTTCCGTTAAAACGGGATTGCGTTTATGCGGCATTGCAGAGCTGCCTTTTTGCCCCTTTGAGAAAAACTCTTCCGCTTCAAGCACCTCTGTGCGCTGCATATGGCGAATTTCAGTGGCGATGTTCTCGATGCTGCTGCCGACAACGCCCAAAGCGGCAAAAAATGCTGCGTGGCGATCGCGCGGGATCACCTGCGTGCTGATCGGTTCTGGTGTCAGACCCAGCTTCGTGCAGACATGCTCTTCCACCTGCGGATCAATATTGGCAAATGTACCCACGGCGCCAGAGATTGCGCCCGTTGCAATTTCGGCGCGCGCGATGCGCAACCGCTCAAGGTTACGATCCATTTCAGCGTAGAAGCGCGCAAAGGTCAGGCCCATCGTGGTAGGCTCGGCATGGATGCCATGGCTACGCCCGATGCGGATGGTCATTTTATGCTCGTGAGCGCGCCGCTTCAGGGCCGCAAGAAGCGCTTGAACATCCGCAATCAGAAGGTCTGCCGCGCGTACCAATTGAACGTTGAGACAGGTGTCCAACACATCTGAGCTGGTCATTCCTTGATGTACGAAACGGGCTTCTTCAGATCCGATATGCTCTGCCAGATGGGTGAGAAATGCGATCACATCATGTTTCGTAACTGCTTCGATTTCATCAATACGCGCGATATCAAATTCTACATCTTTGGCCCGCCAAACCGCATCCGCATTGGCTTGAGGGATCACTCCAATATCTGCCATAGCCTGACAGGCATGGGCTTCGATTTCATACCAGATGCGAAATTTGCTTTCGGGTGACCAGATGGCAACCATGTCTGGGCGGGAGTAACGAGGGATCATAAAATTTAGCCTTGCTTGAAGAAAAGATGGCTTCTTTTAGAGCTGCTTTCTTGTCGGGGCAAGGGGGCGGCTTTGCGCGCGAAGCGGGCCTTTAATGCCGGGCTCGGCCCGATCTGTTGTCTAGGCTATGCCCATCAGTCTTGGGTCAAACGGGTAGGCCGATAGGTTCTCAAAGCCCTCAGGTGTGATCAAAACCTGATCTTCCAGCTTAATCGAAAAATCGCCCCCCTCGGGGCTGACCAAAGCTTCAACGCAAAGCACCATACCCGCTTCAAGTGGATAATCGTAAGCCCCTTCGACGAAGGTGTCAGCATATGCAATCAAAGGCCATTCATCGCAAAGGCCGACACCATGCATCAGGCAGCTATATTTGCCCTTTTGATATTCTGGCGCCAGCTTATGGGCGTTCATCGTTAGCTCTGGCATCATGATACCGGGTTTGAGCATTTGCATATTTTGCATGATATGCTCATGGGCGTGCTGCATAGCAGAAATCATATCTGGGTGCGGGTTCTGATCTCCGATCCACCATGTTCGGCTGATATCAACGCAGATCCCGTAGGATCCAACGAGATCTGTATCAAAGGCGAGAATTTCGTTATTTTGCACAATCCGTCCGCTGCATTCTTGAAACCAAGGATTGGTGCGCGGGCCCGATGTGAGCAAGCGCGTTTCAATCCACTCACCACCCCGCCGGATATTCTCAGCATGCAGCACCGCCCAGATATCATCCTCGCTCATTTGGCGCTGTGCCACCCCTGCGCGCGCGGTGTTTTCCATCACCGCGATAGCGGTTTCGCAGGCATGCGAGGCGCAGCGCATTGCCAAAATTTCATCCGGACCTTTGATCGAGCGGGCTTTTTCGGTGAGCTCTTCACCTTCCATTATTTCAAAGCCCTGCGCCTCTAACGCGCGCAGCCCATGCAGCATGATTTTATCCACCGCCAACCGGCGATTGCCACCCCCGTGTTGCTTGATCAATTGCCGTATTTCATTTGAAAAGGCATCGGCTGCGATATCGACCTTATCGCCGCGGTCAAAATAAAATAAATCAGCGCCAGCGCGCTGCTCGCGCACCAGCGGGTTAAACTCAGATAAAAACGGGGCGTTTTTGTAGTCCCAGATCACCATATAGCCATCTGCGCAAATCAACACAGCACGAAACGGGTTATGGCTGTTCCAAAGCTGCATGTTGGTGCTGTCGGTTGCATAGCGAATGTTTAAGGGATCAAAGATCAGTAACCCGCCGTAATCACGATCCACGATATGCTGGGTGAGGCGGTTCCACCGATAGCGCCGCATGGCTTGCAGATCGGGCAGGATCAATCCGGCCCGCTGCCATTCCTGATAGGCCAGTTGCGTTGGGCCGATTTCAACGCGATTTTGATTATTGGGCGTATTATCGCCCAAAACCGCCCCCCGCGCCGGATCAATTTTGCGCCCGTCTCGATAAACCTTTCCCATTTGCAGCCCCGCGTAAATAAAACGAATGTCTGCATTACGTTGAGTCATGGTTTGAAATGGGTCAAAAACAATTGCGACATCGCGTTTGTGCGTTTGCGACTTGCAGGGCGCGTGGTTTTGGCAAAAACTGATCCTTATGACTGAGATTTTACAAAATGAGTTGCCTTATGACGTGTCACATCACGGCGCCCTACCGGGGATTTCCCCTTTGGCGCAGGAGGCGTGGTTGATCGTGGATGAGGCCTATTCGGCCCAAATCCAGCTGCGGGAAACTCTACTTAAACACCAACGCGACAAAGTGTTGCGTTTAACCCCAGAAGCTTTCCCGGCAGCGCAAGAATTGCTGGGGATGGCGCTTGGGTTTGCCACTGCCCATTTGGGATTTGAGAGACAAAACGATAGGATTATTTGCCCCGATGGTCGCTTGGTTTTGATCGATGATCAGGATCCGCTGGCCACTTTGGGGCGCGCGTTGCAAAATGATTTTTGCCTTTTGCAGCCGCGCGGTGCAGAACATATATTGACGGGGGCCATATTATGTTTTCCCGCCAGTTGGACGCTTGCTGAAAAATTCATGCATCCTTTATCAAGGATCCATGTGCCCGTGCCGAGTTATGATGCCAATATAACAAAGCGCGTGCAGCGTTTGTTCAATGGAATTCAAGTTGGCCGGCCGCTTTGGCGGTGCAATTACCTACATTATGATGCGCCTGACCTGTTTCATCCGCGCATGGAAGCCGATCCGCGTAGCGGCGTGTCAGAAGGCGCAGGCCCTTATATTCGCAGCGAACGCCAAACCTTATGCCGTTTGCCCAAAACTGGTGCCGTGGTGTTTGGCATTCATACGTTTGTTTTGCGAAATCAAACCTTTCAGGCAGATAAAGCGTAAGCGCGGTTTCATTCCGCTGAAAATAAAAAAGGGCGCCCAAAAAGACGCCCTTCTTGACCTTATACAACCATCATTTTAGCAGCTGTAATACATGCCGAATTCAACCGGATGCGGCGTGTGCTCATAGGTTTCGATCTCTTCCATCTTCAGCTCAATATAGCCGTCGATTTGATCTTTTGTGAACACGTCACCTGCCAATAAATAATCATGATCTGCTTGCAGCTCTTCCATCGCTTCGCGCAAAGATCCGCACACTGTTGGAATATCGGCCAGCTCTTCTGCTGGAAGATCATACAGGTTCTTATCCATCGCTTCGCCCGGATGCGTTTTGTTTTTAATGCCGTCAAGGCCAGCCATCAGCAGGGCCGCAAAGCACAGATATGGGTTGGCTGAAGGGTCGGGGAAGCGAGCTTCAACGCGTTTCGCTTTTGGCGATTCTGTCCATGGGATCCGAACGCAGCCAGAGCGGTTTCTGGCCGAATACGCACGCAGAACTGGCGCCTCAAAGCCTGGAATTAACCGCTTGTAGCTGTTTGTTGAGGGGTTCGTGAACGCATTCAAAGATTTGGCATGCTTCAAAATACCGCCGATGAAATACAAGGCCTCATCGCTGAGATCTGCGTATTTGTCGCCTGCGAAGAGTGGCTTGCCGTCTTTCCAGATCGACATGTTGCAATGCATGCCAGTTCCGTTGTCGCCCGCGATGGGTTTCGGCATGAATGTGGCTGATTTGCCATAGGCCTGCGCCACATTGTGGATCACATATTTGTATTTTTGCAGCTCGTCTGCCTGTTCTGTGAGGCTGCCAAAAATCAAGCCCAGCTCGTGCTGACAGCTGGCCACTTCGTGGTGATGCTTGTCGACTTTCATGCCGAGGCGCTTCATTGTCGATAGCATTTCAGAGCGGATGTCTTGCCCGTCATCGATGGGATTGACGGGGAAATACCCGCCTTTAACGCCAGGGCGATGGCCTGAATTGCCCGCTTCATATTCAGAATCTGTGTTCCACGAGGCGTCTAGCGCATCGACTTCATACGATACTTTGTTGATTGAATTTGAAAACCGCACATCATCAAACAGGAAAAACTCGGCTTCCGGTCCAAAATAAGCTACGTCACCAATTCCTGATGATTTCAGATAAGCTTCCGCTTTTTCTGCCGTGCCACGGGGGTCACGATCATACGCTTCCCCGGTATCGGGCTCAACCACAGAGCAGTGAACGCAAAGCGTTTTTTCTGCATAGAACGGGTCGACATACGCGCTGTTGGTATCCATCATCAATTTCATATCTGAGGCTTCGATTGATTTCCATCCAGCGATCGAAGAGCCATCAAACATGAACCCTTCCTCAATGAAGTCCGCATCGACTTGATCCGACATCACAGTTACATGCTGCAGCTTGCCTCGCGGATCCGTAAATCGAATATCTACATATTCAATATCTTCATCTGCGATGGTTTTGAGAACGCTTTCAGTACTCATTCCACTAATTCCTTTTGTCTTGAGTGGGTTTAAAGCGCGTCCGAGCCGGTTTCGCCGGTTCGAATGCGGATGGATTGCTCGATTGGGCTAACGAATATCTTTCCGTCACCAATCTTATCGGTCTTTGCAGCTTGGACGATGGCTTCAATGGCCCCATCGACTTGATCGTCATCCAAAACAACTTCGATTTTCACCTTGGGCAAGAAATCGACAACATATTCAGCGCCGCGGTATAATTCCGTATGCCCTTTTTGGCGGCCAAAGCCTTTCACCTCGATCACGCTCAGCCCTTGCACGCCCAAATCTTGCAGGGCTTCTTTCACTTCATCAAGCTTGAAGGGTTTTATGATGGCTTCAATTTTTTTCACGTTCGCCTCCCTATTAGGTTTGCTTGCTAGGAACATAGAGCGGCGACATACTCAATCCTATGAGCGTTCAATCACGCCCGTCGACGGGCTGATCGGGCAGTCAAAGGTTAAAAATTAATCAAAGTGATTAAAATTTAATCAAAAGTGAATCGCCCATCCGTAACTGAATGAATTCCGGCAAAGCTCCGTGCGTCT
>ERZ1047985.438-NODE-438-length-33183-cov-5.948593_pt1 | contig 33183 bp, 35 predicted proteins | sample MGYA00383097_ERZ1047985 | MGnify/ENA primary metagenome ERZ1047985 (study PRJEB29581, sample SAMEA5548367) | metagenome | biome: marine; feature: coastal; material: water | depth 50 m | study: Short-term variability in the microbial, nano- and picoplankton...
ATCTTTGCTGGCTTCGATAGCCGACTGTTCCCAGTCGATCTCACCAGTAAGCTGCGGCATTTCATTACTCTGGCCGCTCATCGGTACTGCTGTTTGAAATTTGAAAAAAGAAAGGAGGTTTTTCGGTTTAAGAATGTCGAGACATCAATAAAAAAAGGTATAACCTTGAAAATTTTTCAATCATCTAAACTAAAATGGAGATATTTTTATGAAACGCATTCAGATACTTAGCGTAGCACTCGCTTTGGGGGTTTGTGCTGTGACTGGCGCCAACGCAGATGCACACAAGCCGGAACATCCCATCCTAACCCCACTCGAGCCAGAAGCGATGGAGGGAAAGTATACGGAGCTGTTAGCCTATGAAGACCAGTTTCAAAAGAACACTGGATTTGACCTGAAAACCTATCAGTTGATCAGCCTTGCAGCGGCGGCTGGCATGAAATGCGAATACTGTATTCTGTACCATACCGCTGTTGCCAAAAAGGCAGGTGCCAGTGATGAAGAAATCAAATCCGTGGCCATGATGTCGGGTTTGATCGCCATCAACAGCACCATGTTATATGCCAATCAATTCGATATTGAGCTCTTAAGAAAAGCAATGTCGCAATAAGCGGCGCGCGCAACTGAGGCGCAGCAGGCTGTTGTGCTTCAGACCAAACCCCCGCGAAAGAAGTTGAAAAATTCTTTATCAGAAGCCTTTTCCCAAACCATTAAGCGTATTTTTAAGGCGGGGCGAGACCGGCGTTTCATATCCGGTTTCCCAGTTTTTAGGTTTGGTGTTGGTTTTGATATAGGGCATGGCGAAATAAAATCCGGCGGCAAAGCCCGCAATAATAACGATCGCTACTATACCCTGCTTCATTTACCCGTCACCGATCACTGCTTTACATAAGGCTTGGCATTATTTTTACCCATTGCGACGCCAAAAGCCAAGCGCTGTGTATTTCTAATCTGCCTGGCCGGTGTTTAGCTCGACATAGCGCTGCATTCAATCAAGCCCCTCTTGCGTTGTGGTGCGGGCCGGCAGTCACAGCCAATGCCCTAAGAAGCGGAAATTTCAGCCATAGCCAAGACAGACAATCACCAGAAATGGCATACGGATCGGCAACTATTAAAAGGCCTTAAACGTCAGCGTTGTCAAAGAACGCTCGATATTCGGAATATCCAGAAGGTTATCATTAACAAACTTGCCCACATCGTCATTTTCATCCACATAAAGCTTCAGCAATAGATCGTAATTTCCGCTGGTTGAATACAGCTCAGAGTGTAATTCACGCAGCACGATTTCATTGGCGACCTCATATGTGGTGCCCGGTTTGCAGCGCAGTTGTATAAAGACGCAAGTGCTCATTAGATCCTCAGCTTTCATCCATGTTTGCTCTGTTATGCCCTGCCAAAGCAGGCCTGACAAGCGGTGTGCGCACGCAAGGACTTGGCGAGCGCGGCTTCGCGCTCTATAAGGACGTCGAAACACAGCGATGGACAGATAAGATGCGCACAGCCCAGCTCGACCGCAGCACGTCGGAAACCAAGATCAGCGTAACGCTGAATTTGGACGGAACCGGCGTATACGACAACCAGACCGGGATCGGCTTTTTTGACCATATGCTGGATCAGCTGTCGCGCCATTCGCTGATTGATATGACCGTTCGCGCAGAAGGCGACACACATATTGATGATCACCACACTGTGGAAGATACCGGCATTGCGATCGGCCAGGCGCTCGTCGCGGCTTTAGGCGATAAAAAAGGCATCTCCCGCTACGGCAGTTGCAATCTGCCCATGGATGATGCGCAAATCGCCTGCGCGCTCGATCTGTCCGCGCGCGCCTATCTGATTTGGAATGTCAATTTCACCAGCGCAAAGATTGGTGGTTTTGACAGCGAATTGGTGCGTGAGTTTTTTCAAGCTCTGAGCACCCATGGCGGCATAACCCTGCATATTGATCAGCTGCACGGGATCAATAGCCACCACATTGCCGAAGCAACGTTTAAAGCCGTTGCCCGCGCTTTGCGGATGGCAGTGGCGCCCGATGCGCGTTTGGCCGGGGCCCTGCCCTCGACCAAAGGGGCGCTCTAGCGGGTCATGCAAACAGCCATTATCGATTACGAAAGCGGCAATCTGCATTCCGCGCGCAAAGCTTTTGAGCGGATCGCTGCTGAAACCAACGCCGGTTCGGTCGTTGTAACCAGCGATCCTGATGTTGTCGCCCGCGCTGATCGCATTGTTTTGCCCGGCGATGGGGCTTTTCCAGCCTGCCGCGATGCGTTGCTCGCCTCTGATGTCTATGCCGCGATGACGGAAGCGGCAGTGGCGCGCGCGCGGCCCTTTTTGGGGATTTGTGTTGGTATGCAGTTGATGGCTGAACGCGGCGAAGAATATCGCGACACCCCAGGTCTGGGATGGGTTCGCGGATCGGTTCGTCGCATCCAGCCGCAAGATACGCATTTAAAAATTCCACATATGGGATGGAACAATCTGGTAATTGATACCGTTCACCCGTTACTAGACGGGATCGAAACAGGGGATCATGCCTATTTCGTTCATTCCTACCAGATGGAAATGGATGATCCCAAGCAGCGCCTTGCACATGTTGATTATGGCGGCAACATCACCGCTATTGTCGGACAGGGCACTATGGTCGGCACCCAGTTCCATCCGGAAAAAAGTGCCGCGACCGGTCTTAGGCTGATCGCCAATTTCTTGCGCTGGACACCTTAGGCGCGGATTACTTTACCCGCATCCATGTGCCACCATCACGGCAAATAACAAACACACAGCCCGATACTTTCAACATGTCGCCTTCAAGCACAAGTTTAGAGGCATAGGTTTTATCTCGGTCTGGCGCCCAGATTTTGCCGCCCCCATATTTGCCACTGCCTTTGGCTTTCATATTCCAAATAATACTTTTACCAATATTTTCGCTTTCAACTGACTTTCCCGCCGCATCAAAAGACTTCACCAAAATTCCGCAAATCGTACCATCGCAGTCTTGAACATTAATATGTCCAAAATTCCCATTGTCATCCGGGATGGTTTGCCAGAGCCCGTAAATTGGATCCGCCGCTGCAAAAGATGTGGACAAAAACAACCCCAAAACCGCAAAAGTCAAACGTTTCATATCGTGTCCTCCATTGATTGCTTAAATGATGACTTTATTTGGGTGATTTTAGCAAGGCTCTAGTTGCGTTACGTTGCATTTTATATCAGGGCATGCCACATGGCGCATACGTTTTCGCCTGTCGTTTTTTAAGAAAGACCCAAAATGATCCTTTATCCGGCAATTGACCTTAAAGATGGCAATGCGGTGCGGCTACTGCGCGGTGATATGGATAAATCAACCGTTTTTAACACAGACCCAGCCGCCCAAGCCATGGCCTTTGTTGCACAAGGATGTGAATGGCTGCATTTGGTCGATCTGAATGGCGCATTTGAAGGTGAGCCCGTCAATGCAGCCCCGGTCGAGGCCATCTTGGAACAAACCAACGTCCCCGCGCAGCTTGGCGGCGGCATCCGGGATATGGCAACCATTGAACGCTGGCTCAGAAAAGGTCTGGCGCGGGTGATTTTGGGAACGGTTGCTGTGGAAAATCCGGGCCTTGTGCGCGCCGCAGCAAAGGCTTTCCCCGGGCAAATTGCCGTAGGAATTGATGCACGCGATGGGCGCGTTGCGACCAAAGGCTGGGCCGAAGAGACCAATGTACTTGTAACCGATCTTGCCCGCTCGTTCGAAGATGCAGGCGTTGCGGCTATCATTTACACCGACATTAACCGCGATGGGGCGATGCAGGGGCCGAACATAAAAGCCACTGCCGCACTGGCCCAAGCCGTTTCAATCCCGGTTATTGCATCGGGCGGCGTATCATCGCTTGCAGATTTAATCGCACTGCGCGATTGCGGGGCGGCGCTTGATGGTGCAATTTCCGGCCGCGCGCTTTATGATGGGGCAATCGATCTTGCCCAAGCATTGGAGGCACTCAGTGCTTAAAACCCGCATCATTCCCTGCCTTGATGTGGCGGATGGCCGGGTGGTCAAAGGGGTGAACTTTGTGGGCCTGCGTGATGCCGGTGATCCGGTTGATGCAGCGCGGGCCTATGATGCGGCGGGGGCCGATGAGCTGTGCTTTCTTGATATCAATGCCACCCATGAAAACCGCGGAACGATGTTTGATATGGTGCAGCGCACCGCTGAGCAGTGCTATATTCCACTGACGGTGGGCGGCGGTGTCCGCAGCCCGCAAGATGTGCGTGCGCTTCTATTGGCAGGGGCGGATAAAGTTAGCTTTAATTCCGCTGCTGTGGCCAATCCCGATGTGGTGGCCGAAGCGGCAAATCAGTTTGGAAGTCAGTGCATTGTGTGCGCCATTGATGCCAAAACTGTTGCCCCCGGAAAATGGGAGCTGTTCACCCATGGCGGCCGCAAACCCACTGGTATCGACGCTGTTGAATTTGCAAAGATGATTGCCGCCAAAGGCGCAGGCGAGATTTTGCTAACCTCGATGGACCGTGATGGCACCAAGGCCGGTTTTAATCTGCCCATGACCCGCGCGATTGCAGATGCGGTGAATGTGCCGGTGATCGCATCGGGGGGCGTTGGCACATTGGATCATCTTGTTGAGGGCGTCACCAAGGGTGGTGCTTCGGCAGTTCTTGCCGCTTCGATCTTTCATTTTGGCGAATTCACCATTGCCGAGGCCAAAGCGCATATGGCGGCGGCCGGCATTCCGATGAGGTTAGTATCATGACCCTAGACGAGCTATTTTCCACCATTGAGGCCCGCGCAAGCGCTGATCCGTCAGAAAGTTGGACCGCCAAACTCTTGGCGCATGGTCCAGAAAAATGCGCCAAAAAATTCGGCGAAGAATCCGCCGAAGCTATCATCGAAGCGGTCAAAGGCGACCGCGCGGGCTTGACCGCTGAAGCCGCTGATGTGCTTTACCACTTGCTGGTAATGCTAAAATCACGCGATGTGGCGCTTGCCGATGTGATGGCTGAATTGGACCGGCGTCAGGCCCAATCAGGCCTGGCGGAAAAGGCCGCGCGCAAAACATGATAAGGCATATCGTTTTTTTCAGTGCAAAAAACCAAAAAAATATTGATAAAATCGGCTATGGTTTGCGCATTTTGAAAGATAATCCTCACGTTCAAACATTTGAAGTTCAACGCAATCTTGCTACAGATACAATTGAACAAGAACCTGTAGACTGGGTTGTGTATGGTGAGTTTAAAGATGCAGACGCCTTGGATGCATTCAAGCGACATCCCACATACCAGCATGCCATAGAAATTGTGCGCCCTCTGCGTAATCTTCGTTTGGCCGCCGATTTTCAAACTGCGCCATAAAATACATGGCCGCAAGACAGGCGCGCCAAAGCTAGAGCCCTACGATAAATCTTGGCTTGAGTTGCATTTTTTGATTGCAAAACGATAATTTCTGGCGATGGTGTTGCTGTTTACAACACCTAACAAAGACTGGGTATCGCATGGCCACAATCGTCAACAGCTGGAATGAATGGGATCCTTTGAAACATGTGATTGTCGGCCGCGCCGATGATTGCCATATTCCGCCCGAAGAACCTGCGCTGGATGCCAAGGTACCCGAAGATAGCGATATGCGCGGACAGTGGGGTCGCCGGCCCCAAGAAACCATCGACCGTGCCAATGAGCTGCTTGATAATTTTGCAAATATGTTGGAAAAACGGGGGGTTACGGTGGATCGGCCCACGCCGACTGATTTTTCAAAACCGGCTACAACACCCGATTTTCACACCGACAGCCAGTTTGGCTGCATGCCGCCGCGCGATGTTTTGCTGACCGTTGGGTCCGAAATTCTTGAGGCAACAATGTCGTATCGGTGTCGCTGGTTTGAATATCTGTGCTTCCGGCCATTGATGGAGCGTTACTGGGAGGAAGACCCAAATTTCCGCCATGAAGCAGCGCCCAAGCCGCGTCTGACGGATGAAGATTACCACCCCGATTACCTTTCAGATAAAATTGGGGTTGAGAAGCGCCTCAAGTGGGCGGCTGAGAAGTTTTTTGTCACCACCGAACAAGAACCGCTGTTTGATGCGGCCGATGTGCTGCGCTTTGGCCGTGATCTGGTGGTGCAGCACGGCTTTACCACCAATCTGAAAGGTATTGAATGGCTGCGCCGGCATTTCCCCGATCACCGTGTCCACACGGTGAATTTCCCCGGTGATCCCTATCCGATCCATATTGACGCAACCTTTACACCGCTGCGCCCGGGGCTCATCCTGAACAACCCTCAGCGGCGCCTGCCAGATGAACAGCGCGGCATGTTTGAGAAAAATGACTGGCAAATCGTAGATGCGGCGCAACCGGCGCATAACGCGCCGCCGCCCCTGTGCTATTCATCAACATGGCTGAGCATGAATGTTCTGGTGCTGGATCCCAAAACCGTCTGCGTTGAAAAATCCGAAGTGTATCAAGCCGAACAGATGGACAAGCTTGGTATGGAGGTGGTTGAGGTCGAGCTGCGCGACGCCTATGCCTTTGGCGGCGGACTGCATTGCTGCACCGCAGACGTTTACCGCGAAGGCACATGCGAAGATTATTTTCCGGTAAGATAAAAGTTTGTCGCGGCAAGCAGCAGCAGGGTTAAAACAGACGGGATGAAATAACCCCGGTGTTGACGCCATATTTACGCAGTTCGCCAAAAAGCCGCTGACGCTCCATTTTGGGGCAAAGATTTTGAATTACATCAATGCCCCGCGCTTCGGCTTTGGCAGCAGCGGCAGAGTGTTCAACACCGATTTGCATCCAGATGGTTTTCAAATTTGCAAAGCAGGCCAATGCTTCGTCTACAATGGCTGGCACTGCTTCTGATCTACGGAAAATATCAATCATATCAACTGTTTCTTTGATATCTGACAGCTGTGCATACACTTTTTCCCCAAATAATATTTTACCTGAATGTCTGGGATTGACCGGGATCACACGGTAGCCTTTGAACCCAAGATAACGGGCCACAAAATAACTTGGTCGGATTGGATTGGGGCTCACACCGACCGCTGCGATCACTTTGGTTCGGGTTAAAATATCGTGCAAATAGCGATGGGAATATGTGTTTGACACGCGCGGCCTCTTTTCTTTGGTTCTGACTTACTGCATAGTCATGAAATATTCAAAGCTTTCCGACTAGGTGAGGGTATGACGCATTCAATCAGCCCGTATTTGACCACCAAAGAACTTGCTCAACTGCTGCGTCTTGGTGAACGTAAGGTTTACGATCTTGCGTCTAGTGAGCAAATACCCTCGATGCGCGCAGGGGGAAAACTGCTGTTTGAGCGCAGCGCTATTGAGGTCTGGCTCAAACAAACCCATTCTGGTCCGACCCTTGAGGCAGAGATTGACTTGCCTGCGATTATCGCCGGCAGCCATGATCCGCTGCTCGACTGGGCTCTTCGGCAATCAGGCAGCGGGCTTGCGGGCTATTTTGATGGCAGCGAAGACGGGTTGATACGTGTGCGCTCTAAAGATGCGGCGCTCTGCGCATTGCATATTTATGAAGATCAGGGCTGGAATACCAACCGCGTGTCGGCGGAATTTAACGAACTTCCTGTGGTTTTGGTTGAGTTTTGCAAACGGGAACGTGGTTTGATCATATCACAGGAAAATCCCCTTGATATTAAAGTTTTAGATGATCTAAAGCGCCGTCGGCTGGCGCGCCGTCAAGAGGGAGCTGCCGGTCAGAAACTGCTTGAAAAACTGTTGTCAGATGCGGGGGTCAGTGCTGATATGGCCTTTGCTGGGCAAAGCATTGCACGCTCTGAAATTGATCTCGCCCTTGAAGTGAAATCCGGACGCGCCGAGGCTGCCTTTGGGTTAAAATCTGAGGCGGCAGCGCAAAACCTTGACTTTATACCGGTCATGACAGAGCGGTTTGATCTTTTGGTCTGGCGCAAAGCCTGGTTTGATCCCGCGTTTCAAAAGTTTTTAGCATTCTGCGAAAGCGACGCGTTCAAAGATCAGGCCGTATCGCTGTCTGGCTATGATCTGACCGGTTTTGGGCATATTCATTTCAACGCTTCGCATTAGGAAAAAATAGCGCTTTTCCATCCAAATTATAGCCACCAATAGCGGCTTGTCCCTGCGGGCCGGTAATCCAGTTTACAAAGGCCTTGGCCCCGGCGGCATTTACCCGTGGATGGCGCGCTGGATTAACTGCTATCACCCCGTATTGATTGAATAATCTGGCATCCCCTTCGATCAGAACCTCTAGGTTTCCACGATTTGCAAAGCTTAACCATGTGGCACGATCTGTCATCACATAGGCGCCAATTGACGTTGCCATATTCAGCGTTGCCCCCATACCCGAACCGGTTTCACGATACCACAAGCCTGAAGCAGACCTCAGATCGACATCGGTGGCATGCCAAAGCCGCAATTCTGCCCGGTGTGTCCCGCTGTCATCCCCGCGCGACACAAATAGGGATTTGCTTTGGGCAATTTTCAAAAACGCCGCGACAGCATCTCTGCCTCCTGAGATGCGCGCAGGGTCGGATGGCGGTCCGGCAATAATGAAATCATTATACATCACATCAAATCGGGCCACGCCCCACCCTTGGGCAACAAATTCTTTTTCGGCATCTTTGGCATGCACCAACAAGACATCCCCATCCCCGTTTTGAGCATTTCTCAGCGCCTGGCCGGTCCCAACAGAGACAACCCGCGCCTGAACCCCTGTTTCTTGGGTGAATTGCGGTAAAATCGCTTCTAACAATCCTGAATTACGGGTCGAAGTGGTCGACTGAATAACGATGTAATCAGCAGCAACCGCTTTGCCGCACCACAGGATCATAATAAAACAACAAAATACGACATAAGCGCGGTATTTATTCATTTTTCGCATCATATTTGATCCTGTGCTTGCGCAAGCAGCGGCTCACCCGCAAGAAAGGCATCAACCAACGGGTGCCACGTGGGTCGAAAAAACCGTTCACGCAGTGCTTGAGCAACGATTTGGCCTTGGTGCATAAGGATAAATTCGCCCCCCAAGCGCCGTGCCTGCGCCTGATCATGGGTAACCATGATCACCTTTACACCTGATGCGACAGCCGATTTGATAAGGTGCTCGATTTGCACCGATGCGCGCGGGTCTAAATTGGCGCAGGGCTCATCAAGGAAAATCAGCTTTGGATCACAAGCAAGCGCGCGCACCATGGCCAATCTTTGTTGTTCACCGCCCGAAAGTCTACGCGCCGGCGCGTCGGCTAGATCGCCTAAACCTGCCCGCTCAAGCCAGTGGCCCGCGATATCACGCGACTGATTACGGTCTGTTCCTCGGGCGCGAAGTGCAAAAGCAACATTTTCCATAACACTGCGGCGCAGTAAAACCGGGCGCTGGAACACCATCGCCTGATGGTGTTGCTGGCCAAGGTTTGCCGGAAAACTGATGCGTCCGCCCTGCGGCAAGGTCAGCCCGTGCAAGACCCGCAGCAAAAGGCTTTTGCCAGCCCCGTTAGGGCCCAAAATCATCGTTGGCATTTCAGAATCAAACTCGGCCTGTTGAATTTTCAGGCGCAGCTTACCGCCAACCACCAGTCGCAAGTCTTGCAGATTAATCCCTGTTTTAGACATGCATCGCCTCTTGCCTGCGGCCCCCTATGATTGCCACCACCGCATTCACCCCAAGCGCCATCAAAACCAATATAACGCCCAATGCCAAGGCCAAGCTCAGATTGCCCTTGGAGGTTTCAAGAGCAATCGCGGTCGTCATGACACGGGTCACGTGATTGATATTGCCGCCCACAATCATCACCGCGCCAACCTCTGCAATGGCGCGGCCAAACCCTGCCAATCCAGCGGTCATCAAAGCATAGCGTGCCTCCCATAAAAGGACCGGCACCATCTGCCAAGGACTGAGCCCTAAGGAATTCAATTGGTCACGGTACTCTTCATACAGCAGAGCAATGCTCTGACGGCAGAGCGCCGCCACCACAGGCGTTACCAAAATGGTCTGAGCGATAATCATCGCCGTTGGTGAATACAGCAATCCAAGCACCCCAAATGGCCCTGTGTTTGAAAGCAGCAGATAGACCACCAATCCAACCACAACCGGTGGCATCCCCATCAGTGCATTGATCAGAACAATCGCAACTTGCCGACCGGGAAATTTCCCCACCGCCAGCGCCGCACCAAGGGGAAATCCCATCACTGCGGCGCAAATCACGGCCAAGATGGACACCTGCAAAGACAGTCCGACAATTGCCCATAACGCAGCATCCCCAGACAGGATTAAATAGAAAGCTTGGGTGAATTGGCTTGCAAAATCTTGCATATTATTGCATTTTTTCCGATATTTGAATTTTGTTCATATAATCACAAATATTTGAAAATGTCTACTTTAGTCTTTGTTTTCTCCGTTAATTTCGGGTTTTACACGTTCACTTATGGCAACAGAGGGATGGATCCACTCAGTCGGTCCAACAGTGATTACCCGCCTGCGTCGCAAAATAAGAAGCTTGGAAAATCCGTTCCAGCGTCCGATGGATGGCGCGTTTGGATCGATGGGAAACCGCGTTGCCCAATCGATTGGAAGCGGCAAATCGCAGGCCTCTGCCCGCTCCAGCATCCACACAAGAGGGATGTTCGACAAGGGCCGCGCCGGTGCATATCCGCTGAGATGTCCACCCACATCCCCATGGGTTCCGCGAAACCAAACCTGTTCAAGATGAGCCGGATGATCGGGATCAGCACGCCATTTTTCCGGTCGGTATGCAAGCCGCGTTTCATCCTTGGCCAAAGCATGAAACCCGGCTTTTACCGACCGGCAAAGATGATGATTATGAAATCCGTAGCGGTCCGGCATCCAACGCCAGAAAATTGGCACCCGCAACCCAAGCGCGCGCACGGTGTCCCAGACGCCGATCATTTCTATACTGACCTGTCGATGGCAGTAGGCGGTGCGAAATTTGGCCGGAGTTTCTGGCGCTGGCGGATTTTTATAGGCGCGCCAAGCCTGTTCGATATGGCGCGGGGTCGCATGCTGGGCTTTTAGCAAGCCGACCTTGTCAATCAGGCCCGATAGCGAGCGCACGGCAAAAGCTCCACGCGAATAGCCAAAAAGGAAAACTGCGTCGCCGGGTCGATAGCGGGTGGCCAAAGCGCCGTAGGTATCACGGATTTGTTGATCCAGACCGCCGCCAAACATAATACTTCTTATCGACCGCCAGCTGTGCCATTGCAGACCCGGACGATAATAAATATTCACCCATGGTCCCATTTCCGCCAGAAGCTTGGCAAGCAAGCCTGCATTGCTTTCATAACCGGGTTCAACCGAAGACAGCGTGCCATCCAAGACAATCACATGAGTTTTTTTCCCGCGCGGAGAGCGGCGGCCCAGGGGGCTGGGATCAGGGGCCGCCCGAAAGCGTCCCAAAACAGTCTTAATTCTATTCTGCAGCCAAGTCATGAGTATTCAAAAGGGTCCAAACCCGCAGCGGCGTAAAGGGCATATCAGCTTGTGTTACGCCCTGATCCCATAGCGCGTCTTGAACAGCATTGGCCACGGCGGCAAGCGCCCCGACAGTTCCTGCTTCCCCACAGCCTTTAATGCCCAAAACATTGGCTGTCGAGGGCAGCGGCTGTGTTTTGAATTGAAAAAACGGCACATCGCGCGCCCGTGGGAGCGCGTAATCCATCATACTTCCGGTTAATAGCTGTCCGTCCGGGTCATACACAACATGTTCGCACAGCGCCTGACCAACACCTTGGGTGACACCGCCATGCACCTGACCTTCGACCAGCATCGGGTTTAGCATATGGCCAAAGTCATCCACCACCACATAGCTTATCAACTCAACCTGACCGGTGTCCGGATCGACCTCGACCTCGGCTACATGCGCGCCATTGGGAAACGACTGCGCATTCAGTTTCGCTGTTGCCTGATGCGACAGCAAATCATCGCGGCCGTCGGTGCGGGCCATTTCCGCCAGCTCAAGCATAGTGGGTGTTAAATTTGATCCTGCAACGCGGAACTGTTCATCATCAAAGGTAATCTCATGCGGCTCAACGCCGGACTTGTCCGCTAAATAGTTGCTAAAGGCCTCAATCATGGTTGTGACGGCTGCCAAGGTGGCATTGTTTTGCGCGGTCGCCGAACGCGACCCGCCGGTGCCCCCGCCCTTGGCAATCCGGTCACTATCGCCTTGGATCACCTTGATCAGATGCGCTGGAATTCCGGTTTGATCGGCCAGAAATTGGGCAAACGCAGTTTCATGCCCCTGCCCGTTGGACTGTGCCCCGACAAGAATTTCAACAGTTCCATCCGATTTAAACAGCACCTTGGCGGTTTCGCTTGGATCGCCAAGGATGCTTTCGATATAATAACATAGGCCAAGACCGCGCAGCCGGCCTTTGACTTGGCTGTTTGATTTTCGCACAGAAAAGCCACGCCTGTCCGCTGCCTGTTCAGCCGATGTCAATACATTTGAAAAATCACCCACATCATAAAGCGCGCCTGTCACCGTTTGATACGGAAACGCATCTGGCGCAATAAAGTTTTTGCGGCGCAGTTCCCAACCGTCTATTTTCAACGCGCGCGCCGCCCGATCCATCACCCGCTCAAGCACATAAATGGCTTCGGGCCGGCCGGCGCCGCGAAAGGCATCCACTTGCGTCGTATTGGTATAAATACCCTTTACCGATAAAAAGGCGGTTGGAATATCATAGGGCCCGGTCAGCACTTTGGCAAAAAGTTCGGTTTGGATTGGTTGCGCGTATTGCGAATTATAAGCCCCAAGATTGCATAATGTGCTAACCCGGTAGCCAATAATTTTGTGATCAACATCGAACGCCAGCTCGCCGATTGAAACCAGATCGCGACCGCTATTATCACTTAACATGGCTTCGCTGCGCTCTGACATCCAGCGCACAGGCCGGCCCAGCTGCCGAGCGGCATGGGCACAGATAAAGGTTTCTGGATAATCCATTGCCTTCATGCCAAATCCGCCGCCCACATCGGGGTTGGTGACGCGAATTTCAGCATCCGGCAAATTAAGTATCTTGGCCAACCGCGATTTGGTTCCCCAAACCCCTTGGCCATTGACGCAAAGATGTAGCCGGCCGTCTTTCCATTCGGCAAAACATCCACGCGGCTCTAATGAACAGGCAATGATCCGGTTGTCGGCAATGCTTAAACGGATATGATGGGCGGCTTTATCAAAAGCTTTGGCTGTTGCCAGCTGATCCCCGGCACACCAGTCAAATGCGCGATTTAAAGGCGCTTCTTCATGGATTAAAGGGCCACCTTCTTGCAGCGCAAGATGAGTATCAAGCTCTTGATAATCAAAGCCTATTAATTCTGCAGCATCGCTGGCCTGCGCCAAGGTTTCGGCAATCACCACTGCCACAGCTTCGCCAAGAAACCGAACCCGATCTTCAGCCAGCAATGGCCGTCGCGGCGCAGCTGCTTTGGTGCCATCCTGATTTTCCAGCACCGCGGCATCCATGCCGGCGACGATGCCCGCCGCCCTTAAATCTTCAGCTGTTATAACCGCTTTGACACCCGCGCTTGCACGGGCATCCGCAACATCAAGCTCCGTAATATCGCCATGGGCCACAGGGGATCTAAAAACAAATGCAAACAGAGCGCCGTCAGGGGCGATATCATCCACATACTGCCCTTTCCCGGTCAAAAATCTGTGATCTTCGGTCCTTGAAACGGATTGGCTTTTGCCAAACTTTTCCACTGCTTTGCCTCACCCTGCTTTTGCAACGCAATCTAACCCGACACTTGAAAATGTCTAGAGGTGCTCTTTAGGGCAGTGCAAAAAATCTGTTTTGCACATCCGTAGCCATTAAAACGGCTGGTCAGCACCGCGCTATAGGCGCCCGTTCCCTGGATCAGGACAAAATCACCCTCGGCAATATCGGCGGGCAAAGCCAGCGGATCAGATAATCGATCTAGGCTATCACAGGTTGGACCAAATATGACACGCGGTGCCGGTTTGCCGCGCCGCTCGGCGCCTTTGGGATTGAAAACGGTAATATGCCGGGGGTGAACAGGCGGCATATCGCGCCATTCTGCCAGCGCGCCATATATTCCATCATTGAGCACAACCGCACCATTTGGCCGCATATTCTTGACCCGCAATACCAGCGCAAAGGCATCGGCCACCAGCCCGCGACCGGGCTCGCAGATCAGCACCGGATTATGGTCAGAAAAATATCGTTCTTTAGCGGCTTTAATCCGGTTGAAAATAACCTTTAAATCCACCGGCTTGGCACCACGATCACCGGGAAAGCCTCCTCCGACATTAAGCGTTTGAAGCCGAACGCCAGCGTCTTGCGCAATTTTTGAAGCTGCTTTTATATAACTTTCCCATGCACCCGGCGACAGGCATTGCGTGCCCGGATGAAAAGTGATTGCCGGCCCCAGTCCCCGCGCAACCACTGCCTTTAACAAAGGCACCGCTTGGGCCGGTTCGGCGCCAAATTTCTCACCAAAATTATAAAGCCCGCCCGCCACCGAAAGTTTTATGCGCACCGCAATTTCGCTGCCCTCAGGCAAATACCCCAATTTGTCCAATTCGCTGAGCGCATCGACCGACCAAGAAGCGATTCCCTGCAATTTGGCTTTGGCTATTTCTTGCACCGAGCGCACTGGATTGTGATAGTTCAGCTTGGCTGTCGGAGCGATGCGCCGCACCATCTCGATCTCAGCAGGTGACGCCACATCGAAAACAGAAACGCCGTTTTGTGTCAGGCAGCGCAACACATCGGGATGCGGGTTTGCCTTTACCGCATAACTTAGAATACCATCAAAACCCGATTGAAATATGGACATTTTTGACTTGAGGGCATCGGGCGAAAAATAGCCAATCGGTTCATCCGGAAAATGACGGATAAAATGGGCATTTGGGGTATTCCAAATCCATGAAGATTGCTCAGTCATTCCCGCACCTCAGTTTTGTTTTTTGATTATGCGCCGCAGTCTTGAGCGATAAATCTGCAAAATTTACTATATTGCCAATATTTTATGTCTAAATTACTATTAAGTTATGCGATTTGACGAAAAAGATAAGCAATTACTCCGACTTCTGTCCGAAAACGCCCGCAGTGCGGTGTCTGATCTTGCGCGCGCCTTGGGGCTTGCGCGCACCACGGTTCAGGCCCGGATCGAGCGGCTTGAAAACACCGGCTATATCGCCGGTTATACCCTGCGAAAAGGCGCGTCCGCGCGCCCAATGCTGCGAGCCTCGGCGCTTTTAACGGTTGAACCACGTTCAGGTGCGGCCGTTCTGCAAAAACTCAAAACCCTGCCGCAGGTGGAAAAAGTTCACACCACATCAGGCCGCTTTGATCTGCTGGTTGAATTGAGCGCCGAGACAACCGAAGAGCTGGATCAGACCTTGGACGACATTGGCGCCGCCCGCGGGGTCAAAAGCTCAGAAAGTCTGATCCATCTGAGCACCAAAATCGATCGCTCTTTATGACGGCCCGCTTCTGAAATATCGTCACATCAAGTCCCCGCGGCGCATCCAAAATAAGTTTTGACTTTTGCCTGCAAACGCGCAGAAATGAATCCACCGACAAGCCAGAAAAGCAAAAGGTTTAGACATCATGGATCAGGTCAAATTCACCCAGATGAAAGATGGCGACAAAGAAGATTACGATTTTCTGACTGCCCATGAAACCGAATACACCAAAGGCACGGCGGATCGATTGCTCAAAGCCCTGGTTGATCTTGATGAAAGCCTGTCTGGATATCAAATCACCCGTTTAGGCCATTCGGTGCAATCGGCCACCCGGGCATGGCGAGACGGGGCCGATGATGACTGGGTGGTTTCGGCGCTGCTGCATGATATCGGCGATATCTATGCGCCCTATAACCACGACGAATATGCCGCCACTATTCTGCGCCCTTTTGTGCGCGAGCAATGCACATGGGTGGTGGAAAAACATGGTGATTTTCAAATGGTTTATTATGGCCATCATGTGGGCGGCAACCCGCACAAGCGCGATGCCTATCAAGGTCATCCCTATTTCGAAGATTGTGCCGCATTTTGCGAGCGCTGGGATCAAGCCAGCTTTGATCCCAATTACGACAGCAAGCCGATTGAGTTTTTCACCGATATGGTGCGTTCGGTATTTGCCCGCGCGCCCTATGATCCAAAGGTCATTCGCAGCGGCGAACGCGCGCCCCTGATCGGAACGCGCCGCGACGAAAGCTAAAGAAACTTGCGCCTTTGGCCTTTTCCTTTATGTGGTTAGCCGTTATCTGCCAGTGAACAGAAATTTAACGGGTGAGCCAGCAATGCCATTGGAAAAAACCTTTGATGCAATCAGCGCCGAAAACCGGCTTTACGACGCGTGGGAAAAGGCCGGATGCTTTAAGGCCGGCGCGAACGCATCGCGGCCGGAAACATTTTGCATTATGATCCCGCCGCCCAATGTCACCGGCGCGTTGCATGTAGGCCATGCCTTTAACAATACCCTGCAGGATATTTTAACCCGTTGGCACCGGATGCGCGGCTTTGACACGCTGTGGCAACCTGGTCAGGACCATGCCGGCATTGCCACCCAATTGCAGGTCGAAAAAATGCTTGCCGAGCAAGGCAATATTGGCCGCCGCGATCTGGGGCGCGAAAAATTCCTTGAAAAGGTCTGGGAATGGAAAGGCGAATACGGCGGCACTATTATCAATCAGCTCAAACGCCTTGGCTCATCGTGTGATTGGTCGCGCAATGCCTTTACCATGGCCGGCGCGCCCGGCGATCCGCGTGTTGGGCATGAAAACAGCCCCAATTTTCATGATGCAGTGCTGAAAGTCTTTGTGGATATGTACCAAAAGGGTTTGATTTATCGCGGCAAGCGGTTGGTCAACTGGGACCCGCATTTTGAAACAGCCATCTCGGACCTAGAAGTGGAAAACATCGAAGTTGATGGCCATATGTGGCATTTCAAATATCCTCTTCAGGACGGCGAAATCTATACTTACATCGAAAAGGATGAGGACGGGAACATCATCCTTGAAGAGGTACGCGACTATATTTCAATCGCCACCACGCGGCCGGAAACAATGCTGGGCGATGGCGCGGTGGCCGTGCACCCCGATGACGCCCGCTACGCCCCGATTGTGGGCAAAATGTGCGAAATTCCGGTTGGCCCAAAAACGCATCGCCGGCTGATCCCGATTATCACAGACGGGTATCCCGATCCCGACTTTGGATCTGGCGCGGTGAAAATCACCGGGGCCCATGACGCAAATGACTATCAGGTCGCCAAGCGCGGCAATATCCCCATGTACCGGCTGATGGACACCCGCGGCACCATGCGCGGCGACGGTGCAGCCTATGGCGATGAGGTGGCAAAAGCCCAAGGCCTTGCCAGCGGCGGCGCGTTTACCGAAGCCGAGGTTGATGCGATCAATTTGGTACCTGAAGAGTACCGAAATCTTGACCGCTTTGAGGCCCGCAAACGTGTGGTGGCCGACATTGACGGCGAAGGCTTGATGATTATGGTCGAGGATAAGCCGATCATGCAGCCCTTTGGCGATCGTTCAGGCGTGGTGATCGAACCCATGCTGACCGATCAGTGGTTTGTTGATACCGCTAAAATCGTTGGCCCGGCGCTGGATGCGGTGCGCGACGGGCGCACCAAAATCATGCCCGAAAGCGGCGAAAAAGTATATTATCACTGGCTGGAAAATATCGAGCCATGGTGTATTTCACGTCAGCTTTGGTGGGGTCATCAAATCCCGGTTTGGTTTGACGAAGACGGCAATCAATATTGCGCCGCAAGTGAAGCAGAAGCCCAAGCGATGGCGGGCGCGGATAAAACCCTGACCCGCGACCCTGATGTGCTTGATACGTGGTTTTCATCGGGGCTTTGGCCGATCGGCACCTTAGGCTGGCCCGAGCAGACCGAAGCGCTGGAAAAATACCATTCTACTGATGTTTTGGTGACCGGACAGGATATTTTGTTTTTCTGGGTTGCCAGGATGATGATGATGCAATTGGCTGTGGTGGATGAAATTCCGTTTCACACGGTTTATCTGCATCAATTGGTGCGGGATGAAAAAGGCCAGAAAATGTCGAAGACCCGCGGCAATGTGATTGACCCGCTGGAAATTGTTGATGAGTTTGGGGCCGATGCGTTGCGCTTTAGCCTTGCGCAAATGGCCGCAATAGGCGGCGTTCTAAAACTGTCGGTCGACCGCATCAAAGGCTATCGAAACTTTGGCACCAAGCTGTGGAATGCGGCAAGGTTTGCCGAAATGAACGCGGTTTACAGCACCACCGCGATACCACCGCAAAACCGACGCGATACAGACGTGCCAAATCAGACCCTGAACAAGTGGATTATTGGCGAAACCGGCAAGTTGCGGGTGACCGTGGATGAGGCGCTGACAGGCTATCGTTTTAATGATGCCGCCAATGCGCTTTACAGCTTTATCTGGGGCACATTTTGCGACTGGTATGTGGAATTTTCCAAACCGCTCTTAAATGGCGCCGATGCCGATGCACAGGCCGAAACCCGCGCCACAATGGGCTGGGTTTTGGACCAATGCCTTATTCTTTTGCACCCGATTATGCCGTTTATCACCGAAGAGCTTTGGGGCACTTTGGCGCCGCGTGACAGAATGCTGGTGCATACCGATTGGCCTAGTTATGGCCAAGAATTGGTTGATCCAGACGCCGACAGTGAAATGAACTGGGTGATTGGCCTGATCGAAGAAATCCGCTCGGTGCGCGCCCAGATGCATGTGCCTGCAGGGGCAAAAATACCCATGCTGGTAAGCGCGCTCGATGGCCCAGCCAAAGCGGCTTGGGACCGCAATCAAGAGCTGATTAAAAAGCTGGCGCGGATTGAAACGCTGACGCAGGTCGACAGTTTACCTAAAGGCTGTGTCACGCTGGCTGTTGCGGGGGCAAACTTTGGGCTTCCTTTAGCGGAAATCATTGATATTGAAGAAGAAAAAGCACGTCTGGAAAAGACGATGGGTAAGTTGGCAAAAGAGTTAGGCGGGCTGCGCGGACGGCTTAAGAACCCTAAATTTGTCGAAAGTGCCCCTGCTGAAGTGGTTGAAGAAACCCGCCAAAACCTTGCCCTGCGTGAAGACGAAGAAGCGCAAATACGCGCGGCAATGGTGCGCTTAAGCGAGCTTGGATAAGGCCCAAGATATGACCCAAGGCCATCACCCTTCTGGCGCGCCATGGCGTAATTTTTATGGCCGTTTCAAAGGCAAGGGACTGCGCAAAGCGCAAGAGATGGCTTTGGCAGAGGATTTGCAAAAACTGTCCCCGGGCGCAGTAGATTGGGACGAAAACCCAGACCGCAGACCGCTTGATTTAAAGGCTGTTTTTAACGGGTCACCAGTTTGGCTTGAAATTGGTTTTGGCGGCGGCGAACATCTGTTGCATCAGGCCCAAATGAACCCAGATGTCGGCTTCATCGGCTGCGAACCCTATATTAACGGTGTGGCCATGCTATTGGGTAAAATCCGCGCGGCTGGGGTCACGAATATCCGAATTTACCCCGGCGATGCGCGCCATATATTTGACGTGCTGCCTGAGGCCAGTATTGATCGGGCTTTCCTGCTCTACCCAGATCCATGGCCCAAAAAACGCCACCACCGCCGCCGCTTCGTCACCCCCGAACACCTGTCACCGCTGGCGCATGTTATGAAACAGGGCGCTATTTTTAGATTGGCTACTGACATCCCCGATTACGTACGGCAAGCCCTTCTGCAAGTGCCAAAACAAGGCTTTGACTGGCTTGCAGAACATCCACAAGATTGGCGCATTTCTTGGCCTGACTGGCATTCAACCCGTTATGAACAAAAAGCTTTGCGTGAAAAGAGAGTGCCGCATTATTTGACTTTTCAAAAGCTCTAGAAGATTTTGGAATGAGTGGCCTAAGCCGCTCTGTTTAATTTGCGTAATCGTCTTGAAACGGGCATGGACGCTGGTTTCAGCTTAGGCTATCAAACGGCCAATAAGTAAAGGAAGTCTATTATGTCTGCACATGGCAACCCCGTTCCGATGACCTCGCGCAAGTCAGGGCCTTTGAAGGGTGTGGCAAATGTTCCAGGCGATAAATCAATCTCACATCGCTCACTAATCCTTGGAGCTATGGCTATTGGAGAGACCCGCATTGAAGGTCTTTTGGAAGGACAGGACGTACTGGACACCGCCAAAGCCATGCGCTCGTTCGGTGCCACAGTGACTGATCATGGCGGCGGCAATTGGAGCGTCCAGGGCGTTGGTGTTGGTGGGTTTTGCGAACCCGAAACGGTGATAGATTGCGGCAACTCGGGAACTGGCGTTCGGCTTTTAATGGGGGCCATGTCAACCCACCCGATATCCGCAACCTTTACTGGCGATGGTAGCCTCAATAAGCGTCCTATGGCGCGCGTCACCGATCCCATCGCACTTTTTGGAGCTGAAGCGCATGGGCGCACAGGTGGGCGCCTACCAATGACAATCCACGGCGCCAAACATCCTGTGCCCGTCCACTACACTGTCCCTGTGCCCTCGGCTCAGGTTAAATCCGCTGTGTTGTTGGCGGGACTTAACGCACCCGGAAAAACTGTGATCATTGAACCGGAAGCAACACGCGACCATACAGAGCGCATGCTCGCCGGCTTTGGCGCTGAAATCACTGTAGAAGATAGCCCAGAGGGGCGGGTGATTACTCTGACCGGCCAGCCAGAGCTCAATCCACAAAATATAACAGTTCCTCGCGACCCCAGTTCGGCGGCCTTTCCGGTCTGCGCTGCACTGATATGCGCAGGTTCTGATGTATTGGTACCAAATATTGGTTTAAATCCGACACGGGCTGGATTGTTTACCACATTGCGTGAAATGGGCGCCGATTTACGTTACGAAAATGAGCGAATAGAAGGTGGCGAACCCGTTGCCGATCTCCGTGCCCGCTTTTCACCGAATATGGTCGGCATTGAGGTGCCCCCTGAACGTGCAGCAAGCATGATTGATGAATATCCAATCCTGTCAGTGATCGCAGCCTTTGCATCTGGTAAAACGGTGATGCGAGGAGTTAAAGAACTGCGGGTCAAGGAAAGCGATCGGATTGAGGCAATGGCCACGGGACTTCGTGCCAATGGGGTAGAGGTCGAAGATGGTGAAGACTGGTGGATTGTTTCGGGACAAGGAAGCAACACCGTGCGCGGTGGGGGGCTCTGCGCCACCTATCTGGATCACCGCATTGCAATGTCGTTTGTTATCATGGGGATGGCCAGCAAAGACCCCGTCAAAATAGATGATGGATCACCTATCGTTACATCTTTCCCGATTTTTGAAGAATTGATGACCGGCCTCGGCGGCGCAATCATTCGAAACAACCGGTAATCTAAGGACGGCTAACAGAAATGAAATTTGTTGTGGCAATTGACGGGCCAGCGGCAGCTGGCAAGGGAACAATCGCCAAGGCTGTGGCCAATCATTTTGGGTTTGCACATCTAGATAGTGGGCTGCTTTACAGAGCGGTTGCAGCAAAAACACTAGAGGGCTCTGATCCAGTGGCGGCTTCAGCGTCACTCCATGAAAATGACCTACAGGCAGATAATTTACGCTCCCCAGAGGTCGCACAGATGGCCAGTAAGGTTGCTGCGATTATGGAAGTTCGCTCCGAACTTCTTGAATTTCAGAGAACATTTGCACAGCGGGATGGTGGAGCTGTGATCGATGGGCGCGATATAGGCACAGTTATTTGCCCAGAAGCGGCCGTAAAACTCTTTGTCACCGCAAGTCCAAAGATCAGGGCACAACGCCGCTTAACCGAGTTATTGGATAAGGGCGAAATAACCAACTTTGACACCGTTTTCAGGCAGGTTAAAGAACGCGATGAAAGGGATGCAAACCGCCACGATTCCCCGCTGATAGCAGCGTCTGACGCAGTCGTAATTGACACCAGTGATTTGACCATTCAAGAAGCTTTGTTACAAGCTGTGGCGGTCATTGAGAAAATCTATGAGCAGGCGCTGTAAGCCTAGCGTGATTTGCTCTCTTGCAGAGATGAAAAAGACCTTAATTCTTGCCGCATAAAAGGCCGAATAAAGACGGATACAGCCCTTGATTTATTGCCCTAAACGTCGTATGCGGCGTCTTTGTTGTCCACAGGGCAGCTTTTCGAGCAAAAGTCTGAAGCAATCAGACCAATAAATCCCAAGACCGGCGGAGACAACCGCTTGGCCCGTAAATAACTAGTAAAGGAAACTGAGACCACATGGCTCAAAATACATCTATGGAGGAATTCGAAGCCCTCCTGAACGAAAGCTTCGAAATGGACACGCCCCAAGAAGGGTCTGTCGTAAAAGGCAAAGTCATTGCAATCGAAGCAGGATACGCCATCATCGATGTCGGCTATAAAATGGAAGGCCGCGTCGAACTAAAAGAATTTGCAAATCCTGGCGAAGCCCCAGAAGTCGCTGCAGGCGACGAAGTTGAGGTTTTCTTGCGTCAGGTCGAGAACTCTAAAGGCGAAGCGGTTATCAGCCGTGAAATGGCCCGCCGCGAAGAAGCTTGGGATCGCCTTGAGAAAGCTTATGCCGATGATGCCCGTGTAGAAGGCGCTATCTTTGGCCGTGTCAAAGGCGGCTTTACCGTTGATCTTGGCGGGGCTGTTGCCTTTTTGCCCGGCTCTCAGGTTGATGTACGGCCAGTTCGCGATGCTGGACCATTGATGGGTCTTAAGCAGCCATTCCAAATTTTGAAAATGGACCGCCGCCGCGGCAACATCGTTGTCTCGCGCCGCGCCATATTGGAAGAAAGCCGCGCCGAACAACGCGCAGAAGTGATTGGCAACTTGGCTGAAGGCATGGCTGTCGAGGGTGTTGTCAAAAACATCACTGAATACGGCGCCTTCGTTGATCTGGGCGGTGTTGATGGATTGTTGCATGTGACCGACATGGCTTGGCGCCGTGTTAATCACCCATCAGAAATTTTGACCATCGGTGAATCAATCAACGTTCAAGTGATCAAAATCAACAAGGACACTCATCGGATCAGCCTTGGTATGAAGCAACTGCAAGAAGATCCATGGGATCTAGTTGCAGGCAAATACCCTCTTGAGTCTGTGCACAACGGCGTCGTGACAAATATTACCGATTACGGTGCTTTTGTTGAACTAGAGGCTGGTGTAGAAGGTCTGGTTCACGTCTCTGAAATGTCTTGGACCAAAAAGAACGTTCACCCTGGAAAAATTGTTTCTACCAGCCAAGAAGTAGAAGTGATGGTACTTGAAATCGACGGATCCAAACGGCGAGTTTCTTTGGGGCTCAAACAAACGCAGCGCAATCCTTGGGAAGTGTTCTCAGAAACGCATCCTGAAGGCACACAGGTTGAAGGTGAAGTTAAAAACATCACCGAGTTTGGTCTGTTTGTCGGTCTGGAAGGCGAAATCGACGGCATGGTTCACCTAAGCGATATCTCTTGGGACGAACGCGGCGAAGATGCTATTCAGAACTTCCGCAAAGGCGACACAGTCAAAGCTGTTGTTTCTGAGGTTGATGTAGAAAAAGAACGCATCAGTCTTTCGATTAAAGCCATGGGCGGTGACAAATTTGCTGAAGCCACAGGCGGTGTTAAACGCGGTTCGATCGTCACGGTTGCTGTTACTGCAATCGAAGATGGCGGTATTGAGGTCGAATATGAAGGCGCCAAAGCCTTTATCCGGCGCTCTGATCTTAGCCGCGATCGCGCTGAACAACGCCCAGAGCGTTTTTCTGTGGGTGATAAAGTCGATGTGCGTGTCACAAACATCGACAGCAAAACCCGTAAACTGGGCCTATCGATCAAAGCCCGCGAGATTGCAGAAGAAAAAGAAGCGGTCGAGCAATACGGTTCTTCGGATTCGGGTGCATCACTGGGCGACATTCTCGGAGCGGCGCTCAAAGGCGACGAATAACGCAGTCACCATAAATTTACGAAGGCTCCCCATCCTCATGGATTGGGGGGTCTTTTTTTATTTAAAACGATTCGTTTATATGAGAATTTCGCAATCGAAAATTTCTTAACTTAAGGCCTTAGGCGCATTTTAGCAAAAATAACCAATCCTATACCCAAGTTTTTTGCCTCAACTGCAAACTATTTCAATTTTCCAAAAACAAAGAGTTTCCCATTCTTTTTTATCTTCCTATAGTCGTACGACATATATCGTCAAACAACGTGTAGGGGGAAAAATGATCCGCTCGGAACTCATTCAGATCATCGCCGATCAAAATCCACATCTCTTTCAGCGTGATGTAGAACGCATTGTAAATACTGTTTTTGATGAAATCACAAATGCGATGGCGAATGGAGATCGTGTCGAACTACGCGGCTTTGGCGCGTTTTCCGTCAAAAAGCGCGATGCAAGGGTCGGTCGTAACCCGCGAACTGGTGAAAGTGTCTCTGTTAGCGAAAAGCATGTACCATTTTTTAAAACCGGTAAACTTTTGCGTGATCGGTTGAACGGAAAGTCCTAATGCAATGCGATATTTGCGATATGCATTTTTAATCAGCCTCGCGTTGGTCATGGTCGTTGTAGCCGTGGCAAATCGGACAATAACACAGCTAAGTCTTCTTCCAACTGATCTGGCAAAATGGTTTGGGGTAAACTGGTCAATTGATCTCCCTGTTTTTGTCATTTTCCTTGGGGGAACTATATTCGGTGTTTTGGTTGGCTTTGTCTGGGAGTGGCTGCGCGAATATAAGCACCGCGCTGAGGTAACCCATAAAAGCCGTGAATTGCGCAAGCTGGAAAGCGAATTAAGTGAGCTTAAGGGCGAGAAATACCAAGACAAAGATGACGTTTTGGCAATGCTTGAGGAAGTTAGATAATTCATATGTCAAATCCTGTTCGGGTTAAGATTTGCGGCGTAACCAACCAGCAGTTAATGCAGGATGTTGGAAACGCTGGCGCACAGTATGCTGGATTGGTTTTTTTTGAAAAATCCCCACGCTGTCTGACTTTGCAAAAGGCGCGCAGCATTGCAATTGAAGCGCCGACCGGTCTGGCCAAAGTAGCTCTGGCAGTCAACCCAAGTGATAGTTTTCTGGACAGCCTAATCACCGAAGTGCCGCTTGACATGATCCAGCTTCATGGCAATGAAACACCGCAAAGAGTGACTGAAATAAAACAAAAAACGGGTCTACCTGTGATGAAAGCTGTGGGTGTTGCAGAACCGGAAGATTTGAAAAACCTGGATATCTATGCAAGCGTTGCAGACCAATTAATGGTTGATGCAAAACCGCCAAAAGATGCTAAATTGCCGGGTGGGAATGGTTTTACATTCGACTGGAGACTACTTCAAGGGCGGCGATGGACGGTTCCATGGATGCTCGCAGGAGGGTTAAATCCCGAGAATGTCGCCCAAGCGATCACAATGACAGGTGCGCAGCAAATAGATGTGTCCTCAGGAGTGGAAAGCAGTCCTGGAAAAAAAGACAAACAAAAAATAATTGATTTCGTGAGGGCAGCACAAACCCATAGTTTAGCGGTAGTGTAAATAAATCTTGTCCGCGACTTTACGCGCCCTGAGAACAAAGCTACATCATAAGAAATATGTTTTCTGGGAGAGGCGCAATGCCCAATGAACTGTTCAACAGCTTTATGACCGGCCCTGACGAAAATGGTCGTTTCGGTGATTTCGGTGGCCGCTTTGTTTCGGAAACCCTAATGCCACTTATTTTAGCGCTGGAAGAGCAGTATGAGCGGGCCAAAACAGACGACAGCTTTTGGGCCGAGATGCATGACCTTTGGACACATTATGTCGGCCGCCCCAGCCCCCTTTACTTTGCCGAGCGTCTCACAAATCATTTAAATGGCGCAAAAATATATATGAAACGTGATGAGTTAAACCACACAGGCGCTCATAAAATCAATAATGTCTTAGGCCAGATCATTCTTGCGCGTAGAATGGGAAAGAACAGGATCATCGCTGAAACAGGCGCTGGCCAGCACGGCGTAGCCACGGCAACGGTCTGTGCTAAATTTGGCCTAAAATGCGTAGTATACATGGGAGCACATGATGTCGAACGGCAGGCTCCTAATGTGTTTCGGATGCGGCTTTTGGGCGCCGAGGTTATACCCGTAACATCCGGCAGAGGGACACTCAAAGACGCAATGAATGACGCGTTGCGCGATTGGGTGACCAATGTCCGTGATACATTTTATTGCATAGGGACAGTGGCCGGTCCCCATCCCTATCCAGCTATGGTGCGTGACTTTCAATCAATCATCGGTAAAGAGGCCAAAGAGCAAATGCAGGCTGCTGAAGGCCGTCTGCCGGATACAATTATTGCTGCGATTGGTGGCGGCTCTAATGCGATGGGGTTATTTTATCCCTTTCTTAATGACGACACAGTGTCAATCATCGGGGTTGAAGCCGGCGGCAAAGGTGTCAATGACAAAATGGAGCATTGCGCCTCACTTACCGGCGGCCGTCCGGGTGTTTTACATGGTAATCGCACTTATCTTTTGCAAGATGACGATGGTCAAATCCTGGAAGGCTTTTCGATTTCGGCGGGATTGGATTATCCCGGGATCGGGCCAGAGCATTCCTGGTTGCATGAGATTGGGCGCGCTAAATATGTGTCGATCACAGACCAAGAAGCGTTGGAAGCTTTTCAGTTGTGCTGCACACAAGAAGGGATCATACCGGCCCTTGAACCAAGCCATGCCTTGGCCCATGTGATGAAAATTGCCCCAACGCTGCCGCAAGATCACATTATATGTATGAACATGTGTGGTCGCGGAGACAAAGATATCTTTACCGTCGCCAAACACTTAAACTTTGATATGGGTGAATTCGTCTAAGTTTTACCAGCCACTAGAAAAAAGCCCACCTCTTAAAACAGGGCGGGCTTTTCATTTTAAACTGAGATCGCTGAAGTAAAGTCAAAACATTTAAATGGCATTTTGCAAAGCTTCAACCAAATCAGTTTTTTCCCAGCTAAAGCCTCCATCAGCCTCTGGTGCACGACCAAAATGGCCATAGGCAGCTGTGCGTTGATAAATTGGTTTGTTCAAACCAAGATGTTCGCGAATGCCGCGGGGGCTAAGATCCAAACACAGTGCGATTGCACGTTCGATTACATCAGGGGCAATGGCGCTGGTCCCAAAGGTATCGGCATAAATTGACAAGGGTTTTGCAACTCCAATGGCGTAACTCAATTGGATCGTGCATTTATCTGCCAAGCCAGCCGCAACTACATTTTTGGCCAAATAGCGCGCAGCGTAGGCCGCAGATCGATCAACTTTCGTCGGATCTTTGCCTGAGAATGCACCGCCGCCGTGTGGCGCTGCGCCTCCATATGTATCAACAATAATTTTGCGCCCGGTAAGCCCCGCATCCCCATCCGGACCCCCGATGACAAACTTTCCAGTTGGATTGACATGCCATTTCGTCTCGTTAGAAATCCATTCCTGCGGAAGAATTTCTCGAATGTAAGGCTCAACAACGTCGCGCACATCCTCAGAAGTCATTGTTTCATCAAGATGCTGCGTGGAGAGGACGAGCGATGTCACAGCAACCGGTTTGCCATTTTCATAACGCATTGAAAGCTGCGATTTGGCATCCGGCCCCAAGGTGGGCTCGGCGCCAGATTTGCGCACTTCTGCCAAACGGTGCAAGATAGCGTGGCTATATTGAATCGGGGCTGGCATTAACTCGGGAGTTTCGCGGGTTGCATAACCAAACATGATGCCTTGATCACCGGCCCCTTCATCTTTGTTATCGCGGGCATTAACCCCCTGCGCAATATGTGCGGACTGCTCGTGCAGTAGGTTGGTCACTTCTACAGTTTGGTGATGGAATTTCTCTTGCTCATAACCAATATCTTTTATGCAAGTGCGGGCAATACTATCAATTCGCCCCATAAATTTACTTAGCGTGGCTTTGTCAGATAATCCTACCTCACCACCAATAACCACCCGGTTGGTCGTAGCAAAGGTCTCGCAGGCCACTCGCGCCTCGGGTTCTTCGGCGATAAATGCGTCCAGAACAGCGTCAGAAATGCGATCACAGACTTTATCTGGGTGTCCCTCTGAAACAGATTCAGAAGTAAAAACAAAAGTATCTCGAGTCATATAAATGCTCCATTATGAATTAGGCATCACGCCAGGAAGCCGTTGTGATGCAGTCCATTTGGATTAGTCTTGTAGTCCACTGCCGTCAATGCCTATTGCGCAGAATAACGTTGCCAATGCCAAGAGTCATGAAAAGAATAACGACGGTCCAGTTTCCATAACGACTGTAAAGCGTGGAAAATTCACCAACAGGCAATACCACATCAATATATCCCGTTTCACCCAATTGCAGTTTTTCAACAATGCGGCCATTTGGATCAATCAAGCCCGAAACGCCAGTATTGGCCACCCGAACCATTGGAATGCCCTGTTCAATACTACGCATTTGCGCTTGCGCCAGATGCTGATAAGGGCCCGAAAACTGTCCAAACCAAGCGTCGTTTGTGACCTGAACAATTACATCCGCGCGTTGCGGCATTGCTGAGACATCCTGAGGGAAGACAGCCTCGTAACATATCAGCGGTAAAATCTTTCCCACATTGGGCAGGTTCACAACTCTGGGACCAGGCCCATGTTGAAAGCCAGTGCCAAAAAGTTCTGAACTGAACCCAAGACCAATTTTGGCCAGAAAGTTTTCAAATGGTAAATATTCACCAAAGGGAACAAGATGATATTTATCATAAATTACTTTAGCATCCATTTGCGGATCAATTAAAACAAGCGAGTTAAATATTTTATCGTCTTTTGCGCGCAGCGCTCCGACTAAAACTGGAACGCCTTTAGATGCCTCCTTTATCTGAAGGATTAAATCTGCTGCAAAATTATATGCTATGGGCAACGATGTCTCGGGCCAGACAATCAAATCTGGCTGTGGCGCCTGCTGAGAAAACTTAAGCATCCTTTGGAAATAATCCATTGCAAACTTAGGATCGAACTTTTTGTCCTGTGGGGCATTAGGTTGTACCAAGCGGATAACTGTAGCATTTTCAGGTGCTGTATAAGTAGGGCGAACAGTGTTGCCAAAAATCCAGACCGCTAGGAGCACCAGAAAAAGAGACGCCAGACCCATAATTTTGCGGCGAACATAAAAACTCTGTGCGAGAAGTGCGCAAAACCCAAACGTGATAGCAGTAAGCCCATACGCGCCAAAATAACTGGCAAGATGCGCGACTGGAGTATCAACCCAAATATAACCTAAAAGACCCCATGGAAAACCGGTGAACAGATATCCACGCGCAACTTCACAAAGACCCAGGCCAATGACGCAGCCCAATTTACCGCCCAGGATATGCCCAAGGGACATTCCGGCCCCCCAAAACAGCGCCAATCCCCCCGACACCAATACCACAGCAAATGGCGCCATCCATCCATGCGTTGCGATATCCACCAAAAAGGGTTCAACAAGCCAATTCAAGGTCCCTAGAAAAAATCCAAATCCCAGCCACCAGCCATTTTTGAAAGAGCTTTTAAAAGAAGGTTTTCGACATTCGTGAGCCTCATGAAGCCTAAAAGCCAGCGATAAGCAAATTAAGGAAACCGGCCAAAGCGAAAAAGGTGCGTGCCCGGTCGAAATAACTAACCCTAACAAACATAATACGGACCAAAGATGGTTTCTTGCAAACGTTCGGACCACGGCCACGGCTTTATTCTGCTGCCTTAGTTAAACCGTGTAATCTTACGCGTAACCGCTTAATTCGGCGCGGATCGGCGTCGACCACCTCAAATTCAGCGCCTTGAGGGTGTTGAATTACCTCACCTCGTACTGGAACCCGACCCGCCAGCATAAAGACCAAGCCCCCCAATGTTTCTACTTCCTCAGCATCAATATCTTTGCCTTGTGTAAGATCTATCTGGGTAAAAGAGGAAAAGTCCTCAAGAGGTGTTTTAGCTAAAGCCAGATACTGATCGGCTTTTTCCATTGTCCAAAAGGTATCCTCGCCAGAATCATGCTCGTCTTCAATCTCGCCCACCACTTGCTCGATCAGATCTTCGATTGTGACCAAGCCATCAACGCCGCCGTATTCGTCAACAACCAAAGCCATATGTCGTCGCTCGGTTTGCATCTTGGCTAGCAAAACACCAATTGGCATCGACAAAGGTACAAACAACAGGGGGCGCAACATAGGCGCCAGATCAAAGCTTTCACCTTCCTCTTGAAACCCATATTTCAGTGCAAAATCTTTCAGGTGAGCCATTCCAACCGGGGTATCTAATGTCCCCGAGTAAACAGGTATTCGTGTCAGGCCACTATCGCGGAAAACTGTAACCAGCTCTTCTTTTGAAATGCTTTCCGAAACCGCTACAATTTCCGCTTTAGGGATCGCAACATCTTCGACCTGTAAGCGACGCAAATTGATCATGCCGCGCTGGTTGCTTGGCTCTGACATAGGCGCTAGGCCGCCATCTGCATTGGTGTTTTGCACATTTCGATTTTTGGCAAATACCCAATCTATCGTTCGTTGCCAAAATGATCTGTCTTGCTCGTTGAGCTGCGCGCTTTGCGCTGCTCTAGAGGATCCGTCAATGTCGCCCATTTATCCTGTCCAAAATAAAGACGCAGTCCGCCCTTAGCACCAATATGGGTTATCCACCCCTAGTTTGCCAAGTGTCATAACCTCAATTCTTTCCATTAACGTGGCATCTTGGTCACGCTGATGGTCATACCCAAGTAAATGCAAGGTTGCATGAACAATAAGATGTAATAGGTGATCGGCAAAAGGTTTGCCGGCTTGGTCGGCCTCACGAGCACAGGTATCATAAGATATTGCGATATCGCCCAACTCCGCATCCCTCTTTAAACACGGAAAAATCGGGGTATCACCATCTTTAGGTGCAGCGCGCTCGACCGATGGCCAGCTTAAAACATTTGTTGGCTTAGTTTGGCCACGAAAATCTCGGTTTAGATCGGCTATCCGTGCATCATCACAGGCTAGTATCTCGACAGTAAATGACGTCGGGTTCAGATCTAAAGTGTTCAAAACTGCCTCAACAGCAAGGGTGCAAAGCGACTCCAGCCCAACATCAGTCCATCTTTTGTCTTCGACAACTATCTCAACTGGCATTTTGCACGCACACCTAATCCACCCAATCTATGACGATTGTCTATCGGTCCGCCCCCTTATCATAAGCATCAATGATCGCAGCAACCAAAGGATGCCTTACCACATCCTTTGATGTGAAATAATTGAAACTTATTTTGGGAAGATGCCTTAAAAAATGCTCTGCATCGATCAAACCAGAGTTCACTCCGCGTGGTAGATCTATTTGCGTTCTATCACCGGTGATAACCATCCGCGAACCCTCACCCAATCTTGTCAGAAACATTTTCATCTGCATTGATGTCGCGTTCTGTGCCTCATCTAAGACCACAAAAGCGTGGGATAACGTACGTCCACGCATGAAAGCCAAAGGTGCAATTTCTATACGCTTTTCTTCGATAAGCTTTGCCAATTGCTTGCCAGGCAAGAAATCATTCAAGGCATCATAGAGCGGTTGCATATAGGGATCGACTTTATCTTTCATATCGCCCGGCAAATAGCCCAGCTTCTCACCAGCTTCCACAGCAGGTCGGCTTAGAACAATCCGGTCCACCTCTCCTGTAATGAACTTAGATACAGCAACGGCCACGGCTAAATATGTTTTACCGGTCCCCGCAGGGCCTATCCCGAAGGCAAGCTCATGTGCCAGCATAGAGCGCACATAAGCTTTTTGTGCATCAGTGCGTGGCTCAACAGACTTTTTACGTGTCTTGAGTTCAACTCGGTCAGATGAGAACATCTCTTTTTGATTCTTTTGCATTGCCTCGGAATTTTGTGATGCAGATCCCATTCGCAGTTCACGGTCTACATCTTCCAACTCTACGGAACGCCCCATTTCAAGTCGTTGGTAAAGCCCTTGCAAGACCGACACCGCGTCTTGGCGGTTTTCCTCAGCGCCAATAATTGCAATTTGATTGCCGCGACGTATAAGCTGTATTGAAAGTTTGTTTTCTATCGCGGTTAGATTTCGATCAAACTCACCGCACAAATCAATCATTAGACGATTGTCGGGAAAATCAATCAATACTTGCGAAGGGATGTCATTTTCGATCGGGTGGTTTAGCGAACTTAGCGCCACATGGTACTCCTGCCTGTAATTACACCCATGGTGTCAAGCATCGGTCAAAAAAGCAAGCTTATGGTCCAAGAAATAATTACGAAAACTCAAAACCAGACCGAAAATTAACCTTCAGATAAATTGGACTTATCTCTAAAGTAAGTCGCCTAGAAAGCTCTCGCCGTCGTTAAAACCTCCAGTTGCTACATTAGGCGTAAAGGTGTCCATACAAAGTGGCTTTCCATTTCGTAATAAACGCTGTGATAGATAGCCCTCTACGCCATCATCTATGATCCAATGCTGGCAACCATTTGGATCAATCCAGATGCCGGCCTTTAGGTGTTTCAAGTTTTTTGAGTCGATCCCACCATCTCTGCCTTTATCCTGGATGCCTGCCCCCCTCTCTCCGCTTTCACAGCCAATCAAAAAACAAAGGGATAACAGCAAAAAAAACTTGGTAAGGTGAATATTTGACATCATTCTAGGACACACACATAATTTCTACGCGGCGATTTTTTGCCATGCCAGCAGCTGTCGCATTAGACATTTTCGGTTGCGTTTCCCCAAAGGCTTGGACTGCTAAGATTTTTGCTCCAACCGATCTTCCAATTGATGCAACAACCGATGCGCGCGATTTAGACAGTCGCATGTTGTAAATTTCCGAAGCTCGGCTATCTGTATGTCCAGCAATAATAAATTGAAAATTCTGAGCAGATCTAAAAAAATTTCTAAGCTTGTGCTTGGAAGTAGACGTTAATCTTGCACTATTGGTTCTGAAGAGTTGGTCGCCAGCGAACTCGCCGCATAAAGACTTTTTTTCACAAACTGGCCGACCGTCTCTGGTCACATGCGGCGTCATATACCCTTCGACCCCATCGTCCATAACCCAGTGCTGACACCCGTCAGGGTCAACCCAAATCCCTGGCACGTAACTCTGTTGAGCGAATGCGCCATGCGCTAAGTTCATAGCCCCCAGAAGCGCGCAAATTAAAGCACCCTTAGGACAGGTAAATATCAAGGTGATAACTTTAAGAAATCGCATCGTAAGAAATCAATCTGCATTTTAAATGAAATAATAAAATCTATACTATA
>ERZ1047985.449-NODE-449-length-32729-cov-4.883363_pt1 | contig 32729 bp, 38 predicted proteins | sample MGYA00383097_ERZ1047985 | MGnify/ENA primary metagenome ERZ1047985 (study PRJEB29581, sample SAMEA5548367) | metagenome | biome: marine; feature: coastal; material: water | depth 50 m | study: Short-term variability in the microbial, nano- and picoplankton...
GATCTCAGCTCCGCACTCTTTCTCAAAGCCGGGACGACAATACAATACAATGGAAGTCATTATTTTTTTATACCTTGGATTTCTGCTCTCAACAGCCCTTTCTCAAAGCTGGGGCGACAATATAATACGATAGAAGTCATAATTTTTTTATACCTTCAATAGACAGTAAAACCCAAGCTATAGCTAAGGATATTCCGCCCAAGGGGGTTAATTTGCCAATAATGGCAACACTGAAAAAAGTTTTCAAATATATGGTGCCACTAAAACACAATATACCAATAAAAAAGCCAACACAGGCAGAAATAAGTATTTTTGTCGGTGATTTATTCATTGCCCACACTAATGACGCTAACAAAGCTAATGTATGAAATAGCTGGTATTGTAGTGCTGTTTGTAAGCTTGATTGCTCATTAAGAGCAAGCGCTTGTCCACCATGTGCGAGCCAAGCGCCGAATAGTACAGAAAAGCAACCGCTGATGCCAACAAAAACCATTAAATATTTTACAGCTTTACTTGCCACGGCTTTATGCATTGTTTGATTTTTCCAAAATAAAATTCACCATAGTCTGCGCCGCGCTTTTCATATGTTGCTGATGAGTAAAACCTGATTTTACCCTCGGTTTTAAACTATGATCACCATCTGCTAAAAAAACATACTGGCATAAGTTAGATATTTCATAATCACTAATTTCAACCTCAGAGCCCATAGAATCACGCTCTCCTTGCACTATTAGTATAGGTTTATGACTGTTTTGTAATGGTTCTAAGCGAAGCTTTTCTGGCTTTTTAGGTGGATGAAAGGGATAGCCTAAACAAAACACGCCTTGAATAAGCGCAGCTAGGCTCGCGTCGCCAGCAAGTGTGGCCGCAACTCGCGAGCCCATAGATTTCCCACCGATAAACAGCGGTAACACAGGTTCAGTTGTTTGCTCAACAAGCTCAACAACCACTGACTGAAAGCAATCAATGAGCTTGGGCATTCTATCGGGTGGATAACGCTTGCCAGTTTCTGCACGTTTATCCATATAAGGGAAATTAAAGCGCAGCACGTTAATATTCGCTTGATTTAATAGCGCCGTTATTTGCATCATAAAGTCATGATGCATATTTGCACCCGCACCATGAGCAAAAATAACTTGTGCAATGGGGTTTTCTACATTATTTATTATTTTACTTATCATTAAGCAGCCTACTTTACTATAAAATCATCATTAAAATAGTCGTTCACTTTAAGTTGTATTGTTCAATTTATAGGAAAATGCACGGAGTTGACGTTAGTCAATGAGTACTTTTGACAAATAAATTGGGTTATACAGCAACAAGGTGAATGACTATGATATTTGTCCATCGGTGATCTGCTCTTGCTCTGCATCTACCATGTCCAATAACCAATCCCTAAAGGCTTCAATTTTACCAATATCTTTTTGTGTTTCTCGACAAACTACAAAATAGGCATTTTTACTAACCAATACATCATTGAATGGGCAAACTAAACGCCCTGATTCAATGTCAGGCTTAGCCAACACGCTATAGGCTAAAGCCACACCTTGCCCATATAAAGCAGCTTGCAATACCATAGCGGAATGACTAAAAATAGGGCCATGATTAACATTGCCCCCTTTTACCCCCACTTGCTTAAACCAGCGCTTCCAACCTTTGCGAGAGGTGTCATGCAATAATGTATGATGTTGTAAATCATCTAGGGTGATAAGTGGCGGCTTATTACTAGCCGCATTTTCTTGTAATAATAATGGTGAGCAAACGGGGATCAAATACTCGGTATGCAATTTATCAGCATGAATATTAGGCCAACGTCCTCGACCATAATAAATGGCAACATCGACATCTTCAGTTAATGAGTTTTCCGCCTGATCTACGGCTTTGATCCTAACATCAATATCTGGGTGTAAAGCATTAAATGCACTCAACCTTGGCACTAACCATTGAATAGCGAAACTTGCTTGTGAGCTAACCGTTATTGCCCCTTTAGCACCTCGTGCTAGTAGCTTTTCGGTAGCTTCATGGAGGGAGTTAAAAATATCTTTAATATCGAGATAATAAGATTGCCCTTCTTCTGTTAATAATAAAGCGCGGTTTTTTCGCATAAACAATTTTATGCCTAAATGTTCTTCTAACGCTTTTATTTGATGGCTAACTGCAGCCTGAGTGACAAACAGCTCTTCTGCTGCCCGAGTAAAACTAAGCTGCCTCGCTGAAGCTTCAAATGCTCTCAGTGCATTTAATGGCGGGAGTCTACTAGCCAAAGTATATTAATCCTACGTGTGGTTTCATGATTTATTTCTGCATAATTAACTGCAAATAAAGCATAACAAATTCGCATTAGTTTTTCTAATGAATAAGATTATTATTTGTCATTTTTATTTTTAGCTCATCTTACGTATTATAGCTCCTGTAGATGAAGGACATCATCTCAAGGTTCTAGAAAAGCAAATATAGGCTGTGATCCCCAACCCACAGCTTATATTTTAGAGAAAAGAACAAGCGCGAGAAAAGGTCCTAATAAATCTATTCACCCAATTGATGGGCATAAACAGAAAACATTTATTATTAGGTCAAAACAGGATTAGAACCATGAAAAACATTAACGTATACTCATACAAATTAGCCATTACTGCAACATTCTTAGTTATGGTGTATTTTGCTTCAGGCATAGCTTCAATTGCACAAGCAACTGAATTATTAAAGGCACAGCCTGTACAAGAAATTAATTTAATTCAAGAAGCAAAAAACAGCTTGAAATTATCATTTTCAACGTTAGCAATCAATAATGATGCCAGTAAAGAAAATGCAAAAACAATGATGGCTGAGCAAAAAACTACTGCTAAAGACTACCAGCCAGTAGCGTTAACGAAAGTAACGCTTATCAGTGAGTAACTTAACGAGTTTATTCACCCCAAAATGCTGGTATATTTTACTTGCAGATAAAAATTAAAAAAGCTGTCGTTTGACAGCTTTTTTTGTATTCACACCGCTAAAATGTAGCAATTAATCTGTTACAAGTGGCTCAAAGCCTTTCACTAAATCATCAATGGCCTTCATTTGTGCTAAATAAGGCTCAAGCTTATCTAAAGGTAATGCACAAGGACCATCACATTTCGCTATGCTAGGGTCAGGATGCGCTTCAATAAATAAACCTGCAATACCTATAGCCATACCACTTCGCGTTAACTGTGCGGCTTGTGCGCGTCTACCATCAGCACTGTCACTTCTACCACCTGGTTTTTGCAAAGCGTGAGTCGCATCAAAAATCACTGGCGCATAATGTCGCATTTCGTCCATAGCAAGCATATCAACAACCAAGTTATTGTAACCGTAACAACTACCACGCTCACATAATATGATATTCTCATTGCTCGCTTCAGCAAACTTTTTAATGATATGCTTCATTTCATGAGCCGCTAAAAACTGTGGTTTTTTAACATTTATTACCGCACCGGTTTTTGCCATAGCTACCACTAAGTCCGTTTGACGTGCTAAAAAAGCAGGCAGTTGTATAACGTCAACAACATCAGCTACAGGTTGAGCCTGATAGGGTTCATGGACATCGGTAATAATCGGCACATTGAAGGTAGATTTTATTTCTTCAAATATTTTCAAACCTTCATCAAGGCCAGGGCCTCTATATGAATGTACAGATGAGCGATTAGCCTTATCAAATGACGCCTTAAAAACGTAAGGTATATTGAGTTTTTGAGTGACTTCAACATAGTGCTCGGCAATTTTCATCGCCAAATCACGTGATTCAAGTACATTCATACCACCAAATAAAACAAATGGCTTATCGTTGGCAACGTCAATGCCACTCACTGAAACTGATTTTATTGTCATAACCTTCCTTAATAAAGAATTCTAATAAAAGTCCTAATAAATACCCTTGCTAAAGGGTCAAAATACACATTGAAGAGTTAAGAGCCTATAATGCGGAGTAGCTGGCCACAAATCCAGGCCATATACGTGCCTAAGGCATAACCCAACACGGCTAATAATACGCCAACCGGTGCTAATGACGGATGAAATGCTGAAGCAATAACGGGTGCTGATGCAGCACCACCTATATTTGCTTTACTGCCAACCGCTAAATAAAAGATAGGGGCTTTAATCATTTTGCCAACAATAAAGAGTAATAACACATGAATAGCCATCCAAATCAAGCCGATAACCACGTACTTGGGTGCTTCAACTATTTGAGTAATATCCATATGTAAACCTATAGTAGCCACTAATATATAAAGAAAGCTACTACCCACTTTTGATGCGCCAACCGCCTCCAATTGTCTTAATCGGGTAAAAGAAAATATCAAGCCAATGGTTGTTACTAAGACAATAATCCAAAACAACTTACTGTGTAGGCTGAACTTCTCTAAATGAGGGTAATTCATTTTAAAAAATGGTACTAAAAAGTCAGCGGCTAAATGAGCAAAACCCGCGGCACCAAAAGCAATAGCAACAATAAACATCAAATCTTTTAGCTCTGGTCGCCTTGCATGCTCACGCTCAAAAGCTTCTACTTTATCAATTAACCTATCAATACCCGAAGTATCCGCACCACTTTTAGCATCAATTCGCTTATGATTGGCGGCAAAGTAAAGTAAACAAGCCATCCAAAGGTTAGCAACTACAATATCAACCGTCACCATAATGGTAAATATTTTACCATCTGCACCATAAATTTCTTTCATGGCAAGCATGTTTGCGCCACCACCAATCCAGCTACCAGCAAGCGCAGCCATACCACGCCATACAGCTTCAGGCCCTGTTACACCAAGAAGTTCTGGCCATATAGCCGCAATAGCTAACAAGGCGATAGGGCCACCAATAACGACACCAACCGTGCCCGTTAAAAACATAATAATTGCTTTATTACCCAAAGCCGCTATAGCCTTAAGATCAATACTTAAGGTAAGTAACACTAGGCAAGCAGGCAAAAGATAGTACTTGGCTACTTCGTCAACTTTACTCACTTCTGCACTCACAATACCAAAGGTATTAAGCAATGAAGGTAATAAATAACACATAAGTAATGCAGGCACATACTGATAGAATTTCTTCCACGCTGGATGTTGACTATTTGAGCTGTAAAAAACAAAACCTAATATTAGTGCTAATAACCCTAATACGGTTGCGTCGTTAGTAACTAAAGGGGCTGACATTTATTTTCCTATTTTTATTTTCTGATCTAATCTTTCTACTGATTGGACTTAATTTAGTGAAAAGTAGGCTCACTTAAAGTGATGTTATCAAGTTGTAGCTTGAGTAATTGTGCTGCTGGGTCTGTAGGACATTGCTCAACAAAATAACGGTAATCATCGACCGCCACTTTAAAGCAATCTAACTGATGAAGCAAAAAACCACGATCACGTCTTTGGTGTGGATCGTCAGGATTTAATGACAGTAGCGCATCCACACATAATAATGCTTTATCAAACGCTTGCTCACGAATTAAGGCATTTTTTAATGCACTTAAATACTCTACAAGTATCGCTGAACGTTTCATACTGGCAAGATCTTGCTGACTTGGGTCCCCTTCAGCATCCTCCAAGCACGAATCTAGCTCATGCCAGTCAATAGACTCACCAGTAACTGCATCAAAAATAATCGCATAATCATCATTACAACAAAGACGTAGCATCACTTTCGCTTGCATAAAAACTAAATCACAGCTAAAACCGCAAGCATTGACAATTTCCCTTACAAAGGCTGCTTTTATTATTGGTGACATCAACCTTTGGCTTAAACTTGCGGCTACTTTAAATGCAATTACTGGCCAATCATCTTTTTGTTCATCAATAAATAAATGTTGGTAGAACAATTCATTCAATAACACTTCGGCTTTATCTAACGGCGATTCAATTTCACCAATCACTGCCTGGCACTGTTCAATAATGGTTTCTAAGACATCGAGAGATTGTTCATCTTGTAATGCATTTGCATCAACAATTTTAGTGATATCTCGTCCTTGAAAAATATATTCTTCGAGTAACACAAGAGTTTGCAACAAGTCTTTTTTTTCAGATTTTAACTCTGACAATAATAATTCTGGTAATAATAAAGTATTCATAACCACTTAATAATTAATTTTTATATGTTCACAATAAAAACAATGGCTCTCTTGTCATGGCTAAACGAACAATTAACATCACCCAGCCCATAGCCCCTAAGTAACCAATAATTTGCATGCTCTTATTACGAGCAAGTTTTAACGTGTAGTAGCCTGTAAAAATATAGGCTACTAGTGCTAGTAATTTCTCACCAAGCCACAATTGTTCTAATGGATTGATATAGTATTGCACTGCCATAACGACACCGATAACGAGTAATAAGGTATCAACAATGTGTGGGGTAATTTTTACCCACTTGGCTTGTAAGTTCGAAGAGTTAGCCAGTGTCCAAAAAAAACGCAAGGTGAAAAGACTTATGCTTATCACCGCCAAAGTTATATGTAAATGTTTAAGCATCGCCATTCCTGTTAATTATTCTGTATCTATTCAACTACTTTCATCCTAGTGGTGTTAATTAAGGCTATTTTATTTCACCGGCCTTATTCAGCTAAAAATGCCCAAGTAATGCGATCATGACCATTTAAGTCTTGCCCTGTTTGAGGGTTCACAAAACCTAGCCCTGCTAATATATTTCGTACTGCTTGTCCTTGCTCAAAACCATGCTCAAAAAACAACGCCCCTTGCGACGTTAAAAATTGACGTGATACTTGGGCAATATGTCTTATATCAGCTAAGCCTTGCTCATTAGCGACAAGCGCAGATGCCGGTTCAAAGCGCACATCCCCTTGAGTTAAGTTTTCATCTTCAACATCTATATAAGGCGGATTAGAGACAATAATATTAAAATTTTTATCAGTTTTAACCTGAGCAAACCAATCACTTTGAAAAATATTAACTTGTGTTAGTTTAAGGTTTTTGGCATTAAGTTGGGCAAGTTGAACTGCATCGGCGTTAAAATCTATCGCATCAATTTTCCATGTTGGATTTTCACTTGCTAAGGCTAACGCGATAGCACCAGTACCAGTGCCTAAATCAAGGCAGCTGATATTGCTATTATCGCCAAACTGTTCAAGTACCCGTTCTACTAAAATTTCAGTGTCTGGGCGAGGTATCAGTGTTGCTGGAGAAACTTTTAATAGCAATGACCAAAATTCTTTCTCACCGCTAATATAGGCGATAGGCTCACCTAAATAGCGACGAGTAAGCAAATTAACAAATTGCTTAACCTGCTCATTATTTAGGTATTTTTCTGGCCAAGTGAACAAATAACTTCGAGGCTTATTGAGCACAAATGACAGTAATATTTGTGCATCAAGTAACGCACTATCAGAGCCAGCTTGTAGTATTTGCTGGCCTTGATTGAGTAAATTGGCAATAGAGTCATCGCCAATAAAGCGCATACGCATAACAGTATTCACTCGACTAATTTTGTGCGGCAAGCTCAGCTAATAAATCTGCTTGATTTTCTTGCATGATAGGCTCCATAACTAAATGTAGGTTTCCTTCCATCACTTCATTTAAACGGTATAGGGTTAAATTGATACGGTGATCACTCATACGCCCTTGAGGGAAGTTATAGGTACGAATACGTTCAGAACGATCGCCACTGGCGACAAGGTTACGGCGTGATGACTCTTCTTCACTACGACGCTTTTCATCTTCAGCTTGTTGCAAACGTGCTTGCAATACAGACATAGCTTGTGCACGGTTTTTATGTTGAGAGCGTTGATCTTGACATTCAACAACTACACCCGTTGGAATATGAGTAATTCGTATAGCTGAATCCGTTTTGTTAACGTGCTGACCACCCGCACCAGAGGCACGGAAAGTATCGACTTTTAAATCAGCTTTATTAATCTCAATAGCATCAGACTCTGGTATTTCTGGCATAACCACAACGGTACAAGCAGAAGTATGCACTCGCCCCTGAGACTCAGTTTCAGGTACACGTTGCACGCGATGACCACCCGACTCAAATTTCATATGACCATAAACGCCTTCACCGTTTATCTTCATGATCATTTCTTTATAGCCGCCCTGCTCACTTTCATTCGTGTTCATTATTTCAATTTTCCAGCCTTGCTTTTCAGCGTATCGACTGTACATTCTGAACAAATCACCCGCAAAAATAGCAGCTTCATCGCCACCTGCACCGGCGCGAATTTCAACAAAACAGTTATTATCGTCATTAGGGTCACGTGGCAATAGTAAGATTTGTAGCTCATCAGCTAATTCAGCAACCGCTTTTTTAGCTTCTTTAAATTCATCCTGCGCCATTTCACGCATATCAGGATCATCATCTTTGAGCATCAATTCTGCGGTGGCAAAATCATCTTCAGCATTTTTATAATTATTAAACACTGAGGTGACTTCATCTAAGCGCTTAAATTCTTGGGATAGTGCGCGGAACTTGTCTTGGTCGCTTATAGTTTCAGGATCTGATAATAGGGCTTGAACCTCTTCAAAGCGCTCCACTAAGCCTTCAAGCTTTTGATATACTGACGATTTCATTAAAATAATCTTTCTTATTAATAAGGGAGTTTTAAACGTGAGAAAACTAAACTGGCGCTATTCTAGCATAATAGCAATTTTTACATAGTCAAAGCTTCGACTATGTAAAAAGAAAGTACCACATGAGGATAAATTGACGTTACAGTAATTATTTTTCGCTGTTAATATCAAAGATATCACGTAAATAAATAAGTTTATCTAACTCTCCACCTTGAGCGGCAGATTGTATAGCACTCGTTGGTGCATGCATAAATTTATTGGTTAATTTAGTCGCAAGCTCATTTATAATTGATTCAACATTTTTACCGCTATTTAGTTGCGTCTTTGCCTTTTCAAGTAATAAATCACGTTCAGACAAGCACTGTTTACGATAACTCACTACCGTATCTTGAGTATTTAAACCACGTAACCAAGCCATGAAACTGTCTGACTGACTATTGACAATACTTTCGGCCTCAACGGCTGCTTTGCGTCGGTTCTCTAGATTTTGGGCAATAATACTTTGTAAATCGTCAACGGTGTAAAGGAAGACATCTTCTAAATCGCCAACTTGCTCTTCTATATCGCGAGGGACCGCTAAATCAACCATAAAAATAGGTTGGTGCCTACGTTTAGTTAACGCTTGCTCAACCATGCCTTTACCAATAAGTGGTAACGTTGAGCCTGTTGAGCTAATAACGATATCGGCGTCACACATTGCATCGGGAATTTGAGCTAAGGTGATCACATCAGCACCAATTTTCTTGGCCATTCCTTCCGCGCGCGCTATGGTACGATTCGCTACAGTAATCTTACTGACATTGTTTTCATACAAATGTTTAGCGACCAACTCTATGGTTTCACCGGCGCCGACTAATAAAACCCGCGCTTTATCAAGGCTGGCAAAAATATGTTTCGCTAAATTAACACTAGCAAAAGCAACCGATACCGCATTGGCGCCTATATCTGTATCTGTGCGTACTTGCTTAGCAACACCAAAGGTGCGTTGAAACAACCTATCCATTACTAAAGCCATAGAACCCGCGGCTTTAGCTTGCGTGTATGCCTGCTTCATTTGTCCTAATATTTGCGGTTCACCTAATACCAGTGAGTCTAGGCCACAAGCAACACGCATCATATGATTTACCGCTTGTTGGTCTTGATGCCAATAAAGGCTTGGTAGAATAGTTGAAGCAGGGACATTATGATAGCTTTCTAACCATTTAACTAACCGATCTTGTGTATGAGTTACATCGCCATCTTGAACAAGATAAAGCTCAGTTCTATTACAAGTAGATAAAATAGCTACTTCACGACACTGTAATGCAGACAACATTTCCTGCAAGGCAATAGAAAGCATATCCGGATTAAAGGATATTTTTTCTCTGACCGCAACAGGGGCAGTTTTATGATTAATTCCAACAGCAACTATGGACAATGTAATAAACCTATTGATATTTTATTTACTGACAGAGCAAGTATAACGCAAGCTTTGCCTATAAAGTATGATCTGTGATAAAAATCACTAAAAGAATGGTCATTTTATCGGGTAAAGTATATACGTTCTACCCCCCCTCCATAGGTAACTCTTTTTTACTTTATTTGAACGTGCACTTTTAGCCGTATAAGAATGAAAGTCTTTCTCTGAATTATTTGCTATAACAGTATTAATAAAAAGGAATTCAGTCCTATTTTTTTAGCAAAAAAATTGCTCTTCTATACTCACATAAAGAATAACAAAAATCATGAGTTTATGCAGTACTTACAACAATAACAGGAGTTCATAGAATAGCCGCAAAATGAGGGTGCTTAATATAAAAAGCTTAAAAAGTAAGTTCATAGTAATCTTTATTGTTTTGGGGATAATACCTGCGGTAGTCGTAAGTGTTATATCAACGATTAATAGCTCAAATGATGTAACTCATAAAGTTTATAACCAGTTAACTGCCATTAACCAAATTAAAAAACAGGCTGTTATAAATTATTTTAATGAGCGCAAGGGAGATATGGGGGTATTGGTTGATATTGCCGATACCATGCAAGAGCAAACCTTCAGTCAGTTAACAAGTATTAATGAACTTAAAAAAGTACAAATTGAAAGTTATTTTAAAAATAATTTAATTCAATTGGATATGTTAGCCAATGACAATAAATTACAAAACGCCATTACAAAGTTAACCAATGACTTTTCCAATACAACCAAATGGCGCTTATTACTCGATGAATATGATAAAGAATATAAGCCGTTATTATCTTACTTTGGCTGGTACTACTTTTTTATTATTAGTAACAGAGGAACCATTCTTTACTCTGTCACCAGAGAAAGTGATTTAGGTCAAAAAATCCCCGTTAGTTTAAAAGACTCTTCCTTTAACAAGGCCTATAGCTTAGCGAAACAATCAGATTCAAATGAAATTCAATTGGGTGACTTTCTTCCTTACGCCCCGAGTAACAAAGACCCTGCGGTATTTGCGGTTAAACCTGTGAGTGTAAATGGTAAGCGCGTTGGGTAAATTGCTTATCAGCAACCCTTAGATAAGTTAAATACAATTTTAGGAAATAGAAAATGGATGGGAGAGACGGGTGAATCCTACCTTGTTGGTCAAGACTATTTAATGCGCTCAAATTCTTACTTAAATCCTAGCCAATATTCAGTCGAAGCTTCATTTGCCAATAATAATAAAGTACAAACAAAAGCCGCTAATAGTGCACTAAATGGCGAGCAAGGGACTCAGGTTATTATGGATTATAATAATAACCCAGTAGTAAGCAGTTGGGATTATATTGAACTTACTAGCGGAATATGATGGGCAATAATTTCTGAAGTCGATGTAACCGAAGCCTTTAACCCTAAAACATCAAATAACGAAGACTTCTATCAAAACTATATCGAAAAATATGGCTATTATGATTTGTTTTTAATTACTCCTAACGGCCATATATTCTATACCGTCACCAAAGAAGCTGATTTTAATACCAACTCTACTATCGGACTTATAATTGTCATTGCTTTTACAGTAGCTTTAATTGGGGTATTTATTGCTAAAAGCGTTGGAACACCAATAACAGAAATTGCTTTAGTTGCTCAACAAGTAGCAGCTGACAATTTAACCGCCTCAGTTAAAAAGACCTCAAATGACGAAATTGGCGCTCTACAAGAAGCGATTGGAAACATGATATCTAACCTGTCTCGAATGGTTAATAATATTTCAGGAATAGCCATACAAAAGGCTTGAACGTCAGAAGAACTTGCTGCTATAACAACACAAACTAACCAAACAGTAACTGAGCAACAATCCATTTCAGAACAATTGGCGACGGCAATGCAAGAAATGGGTGCAACAGTTAATGAAGTAGCTCAAAGTACCACCACAACATCTTCTGCAGTTGACAATATTCAAACTAAAGTTGACGTGGGCTCTAAAAAACTGGATGAGACTTACCAATTTATTATTAGCATGATTGAACAAATACAACAATCAGAGCAAAGTATTCAAAAAATAAGAAGTGATTTTGATCAAGTAATCAACATTCTTGATGTTATTAAAGGTATTGCTGACCAAACAAATTTACTGGCATTGAATGCTGCCATTGAGGCAGCAAGAGCCGGTAAGCAAGGACGAGGCTTTGCGGTAGTCGCTGATGAGGTTCGTCAATTAGCACAAAAAACGCAAGATTCAACCAAAGAAATAGATAATATGATTAACACCATAGTCATGGGTGCTAACTCGTCAGTTGGAATTATGTCAAATAGTGTTAGCTCAGCAACTAACGTATAACAACACGCTAATGATGTGATTTAGGTTAATAAAGTAATCGAAAATGAAATGAATCAAATAACAGACTTGAGCGCTCAAATTGCAACTGCAGCAGAAGAACAGTCTGCTGTTATTGATGACATACTACAAAATGTTGAAACATTAAATACAGGAGTAACAGAAACCAGTCAGGCAACAGATAATATTGCTGAGTCGAGTGTTGAGTTTGCAAAGTTAGCGACAGAATTAGAAAAAGAATCATCGGCATTTCAAACAAAATAAACTCGAAAATTAAAAAGGTTACAAATATGAATAAGCCTAAAATTACCCTTGTGTACTTGGCAGTAATATTACCTTTAAGTGCAATATCAACACACTCTTTTGCTGTTGAAGGACTTAGTGCCAATGTAGCAGTTGTTTCACAGTATTTCTTTCGTGGTATGCACAAACAGATACAGCTTCGGCTAGTGCTGGGATTGACTATGAAGTAGGTAGTTTTTCAGTTGGCACTTGGGCTGCCGATGTTCAAGACAGCATAGAAATTAACTTATATGGTAGCTACGCATTAGACCTTGGCGAATTTGGTTTAAGTGCAGGCTTTACTTCATACCAATACACTGGTGACTTTGATACAGCCTATAATGAAGTCAATATTGGCGCATCAATTAAATTTCTATCCGTATCTTATAACGTGGGTACGCATGACGTTGATAGTGCGTCAGATGAGGATTACGACTTTCTTTCTGTAACAGCCGAGTATGACGGTTTTTATGCAGCTTACGGAGCTTGGGGTAAAGATTTTGATGGTAACTATATCGAACTTGGTTACGGCACTGACGTTTCAGGTTTTGATTTAGGTATTGCCTTAACTGTAAACTCTAAGGAGCTAGATAATGAGACTAGTATGGGTGATGAAACATTAGTTTTTAGTCTGAGTAAGTCATTTTAATATTTTTGTTGAAATAATTTACATAAGTTGAATTGAATAAGTTGCTATGTTCAAATACACATCCCTTTCAGTGTTTATGTTAACAAATGACCAAATCACACTTATCATTAATCAGCTTTTTTTTAATCACTAGCATCATGCTATCTGGCTGTGCCACTAAGCCTAACATAGTATCAAAAGACAACATGCAAATATTAAACTCTGAGCAGAGAGTGGCACTATTACAAAAAAAGAAAGCATGGCGATTGCGAGGCAAGATAGCCTTCATCCAAAAAATACCTGATGAACAAGACAAGCGCGAAAGTGCGACTATATTCTGGCAAGTAGATGAAAATAAAAATAAACAGACGCTGGATCTAACAAGTTATTTAGGTATAAATGTTTTACATCTATCTTCAACTCAAGGGGAGCATTTTCTCAAGGTAGATGGCAAAGAATATCACTCAGATAATTTATCCCAATTAATATACTCACTAACAGGACTAACCTTACCCACTGAAGCCCTCAGCTTTTGGCTAAAAGGCCTCCCCTACCAGGCCGACGACCAAGTGGTTTTTGATAGCAAAACGTCTTTACCTACAAGTATAACAAGCAATTACCATAATGCTTCTTGGCAAATAAGCTATGAAAAGTACCAAATTTTTAAACAATTACCCATGGCAACAAAATTTACCATCAAAAAAAATGGTCTATTAATAAAAATAGCTATTAAACAATGGACCTTCACCGATAAGACAAGCTAAAAATACTATGACTTTACCTGCTATATCATCTGAGTTGAAAACTTCCCCTTACTTCAATACTCCCTTTTCGTTTCCTGCGCCTGCAAAACTTAACTTATTTTTGCATGTAGTCGGACAGCGAAATGATGGTTACCATGAGTTAGAAACATTATTTCAATTTATTGATTATAGTGACACGCTAGAAATAGCAATAACTGAAGAGCCAGAAATAATGCTTTTAACGCCTATCGATGACGTTAAAAATGAAGATAATTTAATTGTTAAAGCAGCGCTATTACTTCAGAATAAAGCGCTGCAAAAAAAATCATTTCCACATAATAATGGTCACGTAAAACCACTTGGTGCCAAAATCAGCATTAATAAAGTGCTACCTATGGGAGGCGGCCTAGGTGGCGGTTCATCTAACGCAGCAACAGTATTAGTTGCCTTAAATACCCTTTGGAAAATTAATTTCACCAAGGCTGAACTAGCTGAAATAGGATTAAGTTTAGGGGCAGATGTTCCTATTTTCATCCATGGCTTTGCTGCATTTGCTCAAGGCATTGGTGAGCAATTAACCCCGGTAACACCAGAAGAGAGCTGGTTCCTAGTGACTAAACCTGACGTTAGCATTTCAACCGCTAGCGTTTTTACTTCAAAGGATTTACCTAGAAACACAACAAAAATCATCAGCAAGGATTTCAATGTTGACTATCAAGATGATGATTTATTTACCGCTAGCTCATCAAAAATGGCAAAGTATCATAACGATTGCCAAACCATGGTAATAAAACATTATGATCAGGTTGCCAACCTACTGGCTTGGTTGGTAGAATATGCGCCGTCTAGAATGACTGGAACAGGTGCGTGTATTTTTTCACGTTTTTCCAGTCAACAAGAGGCGTGTGAGTTACAAGCAAAACTTCCCTTAGGAATAAGCTCGTTTGTCGCACAAGGGCTAAATAAATCGCCTTTATGCTCAATGATAGAGCAACTAGAAAGTTCAAACTAATTTGCTGAAATTAACCGTTATAACTACTGTTAATTCTAGTTTTATACGGCTCAATGTTTAATAGCGTAACTTAAACAAAGGGTATATTTTAATGTCAAAAGTTTCTGAGGAAATTACTGTGCCTGACATGAAGATTTTTGCGGGTAATGCCACCCCTGAACTGGCCAAACAAATTGCAAATCGCTTATATATTACTTTAGGCGAAGCCAAAATTGGCAGTTTTAGTGATGGTGAAATAAGTTTTGAAATCAATGAAAACGTTCGCGGTAGTGATGTTTTTATTGTGCAATCGACTTGTGCTCCAACTAATAACAACCTAATGGAATTAATTGTGATGATCGACGCATTTCGTCGTGCATCTGCCGGTAGGATCACTGCTGTTATTCCTTATTTTGGTTATGCTCGCCAAGACAGACGTGTACGTAGTGCGCGTGTACCAATTACAGCGAAAGTTGTTGCTGACTTTCTATCAAGCGTTGGTGTTGACCGTGTATTAACGGTTGATTTACACGCAGAACAAATTCAAGGCTTCTTCGATGTTCCAGTTGATAATGCATTTGGCACACCTATTTTATTAGAAGATATGAAAAACCGTGAGTTAGATAACCCGGTAGTTGTTTCTCCTGATATAGGTGGTGTTGTTCGTGCGCGTGCCGTTGCAAAATTATTAGATGATGCAGATCTTGCTATTATCGATAAACGTCGTCCAAAAGCCAACGTTGCTCAAGTAATGCATATTATTGGTGATGTTGAAGGCCGCGACTGTATAATTGTTGATGATATGATAGATACTGGCGGCACATTAGCAAAGGCTGCTGAAGCATTAAAAGAGCATGGCGCAAAACGCGTTATTGCTTATGCTACTCATCCGGTATTGTCAGGTAATGCCGCTGAAAACCTTAAAAATTCAGTGATTGATGAAGTCGTTGTTACTGACTCTATCCCGTTATCGAAAGAAATTCAAAAGCTTAAAATGGTTCGCCAACTTACGCTAAGTGGCATGCTAAGTGAAGCAATTCGCCGAGTATGTAATGAAGAATCAATTTCAGCTATGTTTGATCATTAATACTTAATGATTAGCTAATAAGCTAAAGTAAAATTTTCTTAAAAGCAGATATTTGACGATATCTGCTTTTTTTATGCGCTTTTAAATAGCTTTACGTTATTGCTAGTGTTATTATGCCGCGCCTTTTTTATCTACTGGCTTGGCTTTTTAAGCAATAGCCTTAATTTAGAAGCGCAATACCCTTGTTTTTGGTCGCAAAAAACAAGATTTAATTTAATTTTTATAATATAAGAGTATTTATCATGACTGATTTATTTACTTTGGAAGCAGAAGTACGTACAGATTTAGGGAAAGGTGCGAGCCGCCGCCTACGTCACGCGAATAAAGTTCCTGCTATCCTTTACGGTGAAGGCCAAGAGCCAGTATCTTTAACTTTAGAGCACAAAAATGTTTTCCGTGCTCAACAAGAAGAAGCTTTCTACTCACACGTGTTAACATTGAACATTGCTGGCAAGCCAGTTGAGTGTTTAATCAAAGACATGCAACGTCACCCGTACAAAAACATCGTAATGCACATGGATTTCATGCGTATTGATGCAAAACATGCTTTACATGCTAATGTACCTGTTCACTTCATCAACGAAGAAAACATTGCAAAAGCTGGTGCAACTATTGCTCATCACGTAACTGAAATTGCTGTTACCTGTTTACCAAAAGACTTACCTGAGTTTATCGAAGTTGACTTGGCTGACTTAGAAATGGGTCAAACCTTGCATTTATCAGACGTTACTTTCCCTGAAGGCGTTACTTCTGATGAGTTAGCAAAAGGCGAAAGCCATGACCAAGCTGTTGTTACTGCTAATGCCCCTAAAGGCAACAGTGATGAAGACGATAGCGCAGAAGCATCTGAAGAAGCTGCAGCTGAAGAATAATAGTTTATTCCAATAGTATGACTATTAAGCTGATTGCGGGGTTGGGTAATCCTGGCCCCGAATATACAAGAACACGTCACAATGCTGGTGTTTGGTTTGTTGAAGAACTGGCACAACGCAATAACATTTCCCTTCGCCCTGAAAAAAAATACTCTGGCCTTTACGGTAAAGGGTTAATTGGCGGCGAACTAGTCCACCTCCTAATTCCAACCACTTTTATGAATCGTAGTGGTCAAGCTGTTGCGCCCTTAGCTAACTTTTTTCGTATCAATGTAGAAAATATTCTCATTGCTCATGATGAATTGGATATGCTACCCGGCTCAGTTAAAATAAAACAAGGTGGCGGTCATGGCGGACATAATGGTTTAAAAGACATTATTGCCCGTATGGCGAATAATAAAGACTTTTTTCGTTTACGTATTGGTATTGGTCATCCTGGTCACAGAGATAAAGTAACCGGACATGTACTGGGTAAAGCACCACAAAACGAACAAGCACAAATTGAACAAGCTATCGATGAAGCGACCCGCTGTTTTGAAATTTGGCAACAAGATGATTTAAAAAAAGCTCAACAACGTTTGCACGCTTTTAAAGCTTTGTAGGTCGGCAGCTATGCCGTTAATAAAAAACGGCTAAAGCCCTACAAAATACAAAAACATGAAGGAATTACTCCTTTATTCAAATTAAAAATTTAATAGGTACAAATCATGGGATTTAAATGTGGAATCGTTGGTTTACCCAACGTAGGTAAATCGACCCTCTTTAACGCGTTAACCAAAGCAGGTATTGAAGCTGCAAACTTTCCTTTTTGTACCATTGAGCCAAATACCGGCGTAGTACCCGTGCCTGATCCTCGCCTTGACCAGCTTGCTAGCATTGTAAATCCAGAGCGTGTACTAGCGACAACAATGGAATTTGTTGATATTGCCGGCTTAGTTGCAGGTGCATCAAAGGGTGAAGGTTTAGGAAATAAATTTCTTGCTAATATTCGTGAAACTGACGCCATTGGCCATGTAGTTCGCTGTTTTGAAAATGACAATATTATTCATGTTGCCAACAAAATTGATCCTGCAGAAGATATAGACGTTATCAATACTGAGTTAGCACTAGCAGATATGGATACTGCAGAACGAGCTATTCAACGCCAAGCAAAACGTGCTAAAGGTGGAGATAAAGACGCTAAGTTTGAAGTACCTGTGCTAGAGAAAATATTAAAACACGTTGAAGATGGCAACATGGTGCGCTCTTTAGAATTAACTAATGAAGAAAAAGCGGCCGTAGCCTATTTAAATTTCTTAACCATTAAACCGACCATGTACATAGCTAATGTTAATGATGATGGTTTTGAAAATAATCCCTATCTAGATATTGTTCAGGGCATTGCCGATAAAGAAGGCGCCGTTGTGGTTGCAGTTTGCGCTGAAATTGAAGGTGAACTCTCTGAAATGGATGATGAAGACAGAGAAGAGTTTATGGCGGAAATGGGCTTAGAAGAACCCGGATTAAACAGAGTTATTAATTCAGGCTATGGTTTATTACATTTACAAACTTATTTCACCGCCGGCGTAAAAGAAGTTCGCGCATGGACTGTTAAGCAAAATGCTACTGCGCCACAAGCGGCTGGCGTTATCCATACAGATTTTGAAAAAGGCTTTATCCGCGCTGAGGTTATTGCTTTTGATGATTTTATTGAATTTAACGGTGAATCAGGTGCCAAAGATGCTGGTAAGTGGCGCTTAGAAGGTAAAGATTACTCAGTAAAAGATGGTGATGTTATACATTTCCGCTTTAATGTTTAGAAATACACACATAACACCTATCTAAAATAACATTATATTTTGCTCATTTAGCAAAAAAAGTAACAGATAGATAAATTTAGTTTTTATAAACTTATCTTAAGAAATGCATTCGTTGACTTAAACCAGTTACGAATGCATTTTTTTTGTGTAGTTAACAGCCAATTTGCACAGGCAATAGCCAAACAAATAAAAAGTCGTGTTTTTTGAAAAAAAACGGTTGACGTAAGCCAAGCAGATTTGCATAATACGCGCCACTTGCTGAGAGGCGAGATGGAAAGGCTACATAGCTCAGCTGGTTAGAGCACATCACTCATAATGATGGGGTCCCAGGTTCAAATCCCGGTGTAGCCACCATATTCTCTCTTAACAAGTAATATATAAATGCGGAAGTGGTGGAATTGGTAGACACGCTGGATTTAGGTTCCAGTGCCTCGCGGCGTGAGAGTTCAAGTCTCTCCTTCCGTACCATTTATATAATAGTAAATACATTGCAGGGATATAGCCAAGCGGTAAGGCAGCGGGTTTTGATCCCGTCATTCAGAGGTTCAAATCCTCTTATCCCTGCCATTTTATTTATTTTCCCAAATAACTAAAATCTTCAATGTAATTTACGAATCAGTAGGGATATAGCCAAGCGGTAAGGCAGCGGGTTTTGATCCCGTCATTCAGAGGTTCAAATCCTCTTATCCCTGCCATTTTCTTAAAAGAAAGAAAAATCAAAATGCGGAAGTGGTGGAATTGGTAGACACGCTGGATTTAGGTTCCAGTGCCTCGCGGCGTGAGAGTTCAAGTCTCTCCTTCCGTACCATTTTGATAAAACTCTTAACATAATAAATCTTTCTTCTCGTTCCATAGCCAAATCATCACAAGTAATTAAAATCTCTAAATTCATAAATAGTGGAATTGGTAGACACGTTGCTTATGTTAGGTATGTACGCCTCCTGTGCTTCTCTTTCGGCGTGAGAGCTCAAGTCTCTCCTTCGTACTATTTTGAAAATGAATAAATAAAATTGAAACCAGAACAATCTTTTAATATAAGATTTTCTGTTTTTTTATGTCTAATTATATCTTCAACAACAACTTGCTAGTACACATCGCCGTAAGTCAATATTTACTCCGCAAAGCGCCTAACTACAATTCACTGCCGTCGATCTTTACGCCTATTTACCTCTAGCTGAGTCTTCTTCTTCTGTACCTATATCTGAACACTTTGTTCCTATAAACTCGTCTATAATTACTTTACCTCGCTAGTTTGCACAAAACTGAAGTGATAAGGTGCGCACAAATATTAAAGTAATTATTTCGTACCAAAAAATGAGGAAACAAAAGCATGGCCTTTTTTGATTTAGCCGATTTTGACAACCATGAACAAGTTGTTTTTTGCAGTGATGAAGCATCTGGACTAAAAGCAATTATCGCCGTTCACAACACTAAGCTAGGCCCAGCTGTTGGTGGTTGTAGAATGTGGGATTATGCAAGCGATGAAGAAGCATTAGTAGATGCTTTACGTTTATCAAAAGGGATGACTTATAAAAATGCCATGGCCGGTCTAAAAATGGGTGGTGGCAAGGCTGTTATCATTGGTGATGCAAAATCAATTAAATCTGAAGCACTTTTCAAAGCTTTCGGTGAAGCACTAAACAGTTTAAATGGCCGTTATTTAAGTGCCGAAGATGTCAATATCACTACTGATGATATTGCAATTGCTAATACAGTGACCCCTTTTGTAACTGGCACTGAAGGTAAAAGTGGCAACCCTGGGCCATTTACCGCTTTAGGAACGTTTTTAGGTGTTAAAGCTAGTGTGAAGCACAAACTTAACCTAGACGATTTAACAGGGCTTAAAGTAGCTGTACAAGGCTTAGGGAGTGTAGGTTACGGCTTATGTGAACACCTATACACAGCTGGTGCTAAATTAATCGTAACAGATATTAACCAAGCCGCTTTAGATAGAGCCGCTACAGAGCTTGATGCAACGATAGTAGGCTTAGACGAAATTTATGATCAAGATGTTGATGTTTATGCCCCATGTGCTCTTGGTGCAAGCATTAATGATGACACCATAAAACGCTTAAAAGCTAAAATAATAGCAGGTTGCTCTAATAACCAGCTTGCTGAGCCTAGACATGATCAAGCCCTAGTAGACGCGGGCATTTTGTATGCGCCAGATTATGTTATTAATGCTGGTGGGATTATTAATATTTCTTTTGAAGAAGATTATTGTGTGAAAAAATCCACTCAAAAAGTCGAAGAAATTTACCATACATTACTTGATGTCTTTACCCAGGCCGACGCTCAAAATAAACCTACCGGTATTATTGCCGATGAAATGGCACGAAAAATAATAGCAAATGGTGGTAAAAACAAATAGTTCGAAATACACGCTATACTTATCGGTAGAATTAATTTACCGGTAAGTTGCCTTGAAATTAAGTTTGTTAGTACTATTGCTAGCAGTGTCTTTAAATAGTTTTGCCGTTACCACTATTTATACCGTTGGCAAACAAAAACCTGATGATGCTAGTCACGACTACTTTATAGGGTTATTGCGCCTCGCACTCATTGAAACAACCCCTGAATACGGCTCAGCTATCATTCAAACTATCCAACATCCTGGCCAAGAAAGAATGTTCAAACTGCTGGCTTCTGGTAAATTTTATGACATTATTTGGCTTGGAAATTCAAAAAATCGTGATAAGCATTTGATCAAGATTCTATTTCCCTTATTTAAAGGTGGATTAGGTTGGCGCGGCATGATTATTCACCACCAAAATAAAAACAAATTCGACTCAATCGAGAGCAGCTCAGATTTAGAGACTGTTATAGCTTGCCAAGGTTCTCATTCAAGGTTCTCATTGGCCTGATGCAGATATTTTAGAGCAAGGTGGCTTAACTATTTATCGTGTTGGACATTTCGATGCTATGCTACAAATGGTTGAGCTACAGCGTTGTGATTATATGCCTTTAAGTATTTTTGAAGGGCAAGCTGAATTAGATTTGGTAAAGAATAACTTTCCAAATCTAATATTTTATCAAGGTTTAATTCTTCAATACCATCTAACCATGAATTTTTATGTTAATTCTAATAATAGTAAATTAGCCGATAGAGTTACCTAAGGCTTAAAAAGGCTAAATGATTCTGGCGAGTTTTTTAACTATATGAAACGCCATTCCTTAACAAGAAATGCTTTTCGTTTAGAAAAATTCAAAAACGCTACAGTAATCAAGATCAACAATGAGAATTATCTTAGTACTGAATTGGAGCAATATGGATTAAAGTGGCCAGAAAAATAAAATGCTGCAAACAAAATATGCTCACAGCATAAAATACTATTTCATCTTGATGTTACCGTTAATCAATTAACTGATATTGCTCACGTAGGACCTCTACAATTTCAGCTTTTGGATTATCACTGAGTATGATCTTTTCACCGGTAATTTTTTCAGCGATATCCGTATAGGTTTTAGAAACATCCATCAATACCGACAAGGGTAATTCATTATCACGCGCTAACGCTTCGCGCTCAGGCATACGGTCTTTATTTAATAAAATATCGGCATCAGGGAAATGCTTGAGTAATAATTGACGGAAACCCTCTTTAGAATTTTCAACAACCTTACCAGCGCGATATTGTTCACCATCCCAAATGCGTGATGAATCAGGGGTACCCACTTCATCCATATAAATCAACTTGTCGTTACCGGCTTTGTCTTTCACATAGCCAAATTCAAATTTAGTATCAACAAATATTTGATCAAGTTTTTCTAACGCATTTGAAATCACGTTATAACCTTCGGTCAATAATTTCTCGTAAAGGGTAATATCATCAAGAGATTTAAAATTAAATGCTTTAAAATTGTCTTCAATATTCTTACGGGTAATATTGACATCATCTACCGCTGGAACGCCTGGAATTCCTTCTAAAATACCTTTAGTTGATGGCGTTTGAAGTAACTCAGTTAATTTTGAATCTTTGGTTAAGCCTTCACTTAACTCAATACCACAAAACTCACGTTCACCTTTCACATAACTGCGCCACATTGAGCCGGTAATGTATTGACGACAAATGGCTTCAATCATCACAGGCTTGGCTTTTTGTACAATCCATACAAAGGGATGAGGAATATCAAGAATATGGCTATCTGCTAGCCCTTGCTCTTTAAATAGTTTAAACCAATGATTAGAGATAGCATTCAATGCGGCACCTTTACCCGGTACACCTTGCATGTTGCCCTCTCCTTTCCAGATGCAATCAAAAGCTGAAATACGGTCACTAATCACCATAATAGCTAATGGCGTGTCACTTGGAACATCATAGCCCTTTTCTTCAATTAAACGCTTACTATCAGTTTCAGTTAACCAATAAACGGAGCGAACCTTACCGCTATGCACGGGTGCATCAGTACGAATTGGAAGATCGTTATTAACGGCTAAGACTTTATCTGCTAAATTCATATTTAAACCTTAATTATCAATAAGTAAATTAATTATATCGGATATTATTTTACACTAATGAAATAGTACTCGATATAATAATAAAGTAACTTTAATAATATATTAAAAAAGAAAAAGGACGCACTAGGCGTCCTTTTCTAAATCACATATCAATTCTTATGCAGCTAAAGAAGCTTGCGCTTTTTCAACTAAGAATGTGAATGCTACTTTGTCGTATACTGCGATGTCAGCTAGGATCTTACGATCGATTTCAATAGAAGCCTTTTTAAGACCATTAATGAAACGGCTGTAAGATAAACCATTTTGACGAGCTGCTGCGTTAATACGAGCAATCCAAAGTTGACGGAATTGACGTTTACGTTGACGACGGTCACGGTAAGCGTATTGGCCAGCTTTAGTTACAGCTTGAAAAGCAACGCGATAAACGCGACTACGAGCACCGTAGTAACCTTTAGCTTGCTTTAGAACTTTTTTATGACGTGCACGAGCTTGTACACCACGTTTTACTCTTGCCATTTTCTATTTCTCCTATTAACCGTGACGTAAAAGTTTTTTAACTGACTTAATGTCAGCAGCAGCGATCATACATTTAGCACGTAAATGACGCTTAACTTTAGTACGGCGTTTAGTCAAAATATGACGTAAGCCAGCTTGTTTGAACTTATAGCCAGAAGCTGTTTTTTTAAAGCGCTTTGCAGCACCTTTATTGGTTTTCATTTTAGGCATGTTAATAACTCTTTAATTTATACACTAACCTTTAAAAAAGGTAGGTATATGCCAAATATTAAGTAGCGAGGGCGAAATTAATTATCTATAAAAATAATCATTTACTTGCAAGCCTGTACTACCAGCGTAAAGATAAAATTGGTGAATTAAGCCTTCACTTAATAAAAAGTAAAAATTTAATTACTTGTCAAACCAAAGATTATCTATTTTTAGGGGCTAGAACCATCACCATCTGACGCCCTTCCGCTCTACGCGGAAAGAATTCAACTACGGTTAGCTCTGCTAAGTCGTTTTTAACGCGAGTTAGTAGCTCTAAACCAAGCTCTTGGTGGGCCATCTCACGGCCACGGAAACGTAATGTAACCTTGACCTTGTCGCCGCCTTCTAAAAAGCGTTTCAGGTTACGTAATTTCACCTGATAATCGCCTTCATCTGTTCCAGGACGGAATTTAATTTCCTTAACCTGTATTTGTTTCTGCTTTTTACGTTGTTCTTTCTGTTCTTTAGACTTCTCATAAAGAAACTTGCCGTAATCCATAACACGACAAACAGGAGGTTTAGCTGTTGGGCTTATTTCAACAAGATCTACACCGGCTTCATCAGCTTGGTCGAATGCTTCATTTAATGAAACGATACCACCCGCTTCTCCGTCAAATTTAATGAGACGAATTTCATTGCCTGGAATACCTGTGATTAACTCATTCAAACGATGTGCTGGCTCTTTTTGCCCGCCTCGTTGTCCACCTTTGATAGCCATGTTCCTCCTACAGAAACTCTTTTTATTTACTTATTTTATTGTTGTTTTGCTCAATTTCGTTGTTGGAAGTGCTCATTGACATTCGTCAACTCCGCGCTTTCGCCTGGAAATAGAACAAAACACCTGCTTTCTAAGTAATAAAACTGTACTACTTAGAAATATTAATTTGTGTTGTGCCCGTTCAAACAAATAACTCGATACTTTATATCTATTCGTTACTCACTGCTCGAAACTGTACTTATTGCCTCGTTTTTACTTCTTCGCTTAACTTAGCGATAAAGTCATCAACAGACATTTTTCCTAAATCTTCACCACTTCGAGTTCTAACAGCAATTTCACCTGCTTCCATTTCTTTGTCACCGACAACTAAAAGGTAAGGAACTCTCTTTAAAGTGTGCTCGCGGATTTTAAAGCCTATTTTCTCATTTCTCAAGTCTAGTTTTGCTCTAAAACCACTTTCTTTTAGTTTTTTAACAACTTTTTCACAATATTGCCCTTGTTTATCGGTAATATTCATAATTGTTGCTTGAATTGGCGATAACCAGGTTGGGAATTTACCCGTATACTCTTCGATTAAAATACCGATAAAACGCTCTAATGATCCTAAAATTGCACGGTGAATCATGACAGGAACATGTTTTTCACCATCTTCACCAATATAACTTGCACCTAAACGGCCAGGCATTGAGAAATCTAATTGAATTGTACCACATTGCCATGCTCGGCCTAAACAGTCGTGCAGAGTGAATTCAATTTTAGGTCCGTAGAAGGCACCCTCACCTGGCTGATATTCAAACTCTATACCATTAGCTTTTAATGCTTGTGCAAGTGACTCTTCTGCTTTATCCCAAATGTCATTTGATCCCACACGTTGGTCTGGACGAGTAGATAATTTAATTTCAATTTCTTCAAAACCGAATGTTTTATATGTATCGAAAACCATTTCAATACACATAGCAACTTCTTCTTGTATCTGATCTTCAGTACAAAAAACGTGTGCATCATCTTGCGTAAAAGAACGTACGCGCATCAAACCATGTAATGAACCTGAAGGCTCATTACGATGAACTAAACCAAACTCTGCCATACGGTATGGTAGATCTCGGTACGACTTTAAACCTTGATTAAAAATCTGTAGGTGACCGGGACAGTTCATCGGCTTAACAGCATAAGTACGTTTTTCTGATTCTGTAGAGAAAATCATGTCGCCATATTTATCCCAGTGGCCTGACTTCTCCCACATACCAACATCAAGAATTAAAGGAGCACGTACTTCTTCATAATCGTACTTAACTAATTGCTCACGCATATAAGCTTCAAGAGTTTTATAAATAGTCCAGCCATCATTGTGCCAAAACACCATCCCCGGCGCTTCTTCTTGCCAATGGAATAAATCCAATGTTTTACCAATCTTACGATGATCACGCTTTTCTGCTTCAGCAAGGCGTTGAATATAGGCTTTAAGCTGCTTTTTATCAGCCCAAGCAGTACCGTAAACACGCTGTAGCATTTTTTTATCGCTATCACCGCGCCAGTATGCACCAGCAAGTTTCATTAACTTAAAATGATGACAATGACGCATGCTTGGCACATGAGGTCCTCGACACATATCAATGTATTCTTCATGGTGATATAACGCTGGCATATCATCTTTAGAAATATTTCCATCTAAAATTTCAAGCTTATAAGTTTCTCCCCGCGCTTCAAAGGTATCGCGCGCTACTTGCCATGAACCTACTTTTTTTACTACTTGATAAGCAGTACGCGCTAATTCAGTCATACGCTTTTCAAGTTTGGTTAAATCATCTTCTGTGATGGTGTGCTCTAAATCGACGTCATAGTAAAAACCATTATCGATGGTAGGACCAATCGCCATTTTAGTGTCAGGCCATAGTTGCTTAATAGCGTGGCCTAATAAATGCGCACAAGAGTGACGGATAATTTCTAGTCCTTCATCATCTTTGCTAGTGATTAGTTGCAAGCTAGCATCTGTGTCAATTAATTCACAAGCATCAACTAAGTCACCATTGATACGACCCGCAATGGTTGCTTTGGCAAGGCCTGGGCCAATATCAGCAGCTACATCCATTACAGAAACAGCAGTATCAAAAGAACGAGTTGAACCGTCAGGGAGGGTTATTACAGGCATGAAGTTTTCCTTATCAGTGGTGGCACATACCAAGTGTCACGTGATTTAAATTATATTATTGCAGTCAACAGACTGCTTACTATTACTGTTAAATATTTAACTATAAATACTTAAGTGAATTTACAGCAATAAAATCTGCTGTAGGTTAACTGAAAATACTATTTAAGTACAGTAATAGCCCGCATGTTATATTAAAAACCAATGAATACTTTCAATTGAAAAATACAATTAAATTAATGTAAATGACTTTCTTTCCTTTTTATAATTTATAACGCTAGAAATAAGGCTCTATTTCAGCTGAAAAAATCAATATCCCTTTACGTCCAATCACTTGATATAACGATTTTTACTCGTTATGCTATCAGTGCAGGTTAATTATTCAATTGTCGAAAAAGACTCGTTTTTAAAAATGTCTAAATGAGTAATTTGATTATCGCACGCTCCTAGATAAGGATTGTATTAGGGTATGAATAGCATCACAGCAAAATACTGGCAAACTGTAACCTTTGTATCTCTATTATTTTTCATTACCGTATATATCTTTTTCATTTCAATATTATCTAAAGAAATCAACATTATTAAAGCGACGCCCCCCGCCATCGCGTACGAGTTGCCTCAACAGCAATTATCCAGTACCAACGAACACATTGCGAAACTTCTATTTATTGATAGCTTGGCACAAAGTGCTGAACATAAGCTCGTTGTAAAAATCACAAAAAAAATGAAAACTGGTTAATTATCCCTCTCAAGTACATTTTATTTAATATTCTGTTAAGTGTTTTTTATCCTACTCTTGCATTACTAATTTTCTCATTTATTTCCTACCTTTTAGTTTCAAAATATCAAAAAATAAAACTAAGGAGTACGCTAAGTAGCATGCTTAATACTGCTAACGACATTGCAGTAACCTTTGGGCAAAAAAAACCGAGTAAAAAGAAGCACTCTATATTAACTAACCTTAACCCGTGGTGCATTAATAAAAATTAATGCCCAAAAGAGTATTAAGGGCACGTCATACTTTTTCTTAAGAACAATAATTTTAAAACTAATTTTTCGCCAACATAGACAATGCCATCGCTTCAGCGATTTTTATGCCATCGATTCCCGCCGATAATATACCGCCCGCATATCCTGCTCCCTCACCCGCTGGGTATAAGCCTTTAGCGTTCAAACTTTGCAACGTATCTCTATCACGTGTGATTTGAATAGGAGATGAAGTACGAGTTTCTACCGCTGTTAAAGTCGCTTCATCCATAGAGAAACCTTTAATCTTTTTTTCAAAAGCTGGTAAAGCTTCTCGTATAGCATCAATAGCGTAATCAGGTAAAGCTTCACTTAAATCACAATAAGTCACACCTGGCTTATAGGATGGAATAACACTACCATGTTCACCTGTTTTTCTCCCTGCTATAAAGTCACCAACAAGTTGTACTGGCGCATCATAACTTTCTCCCCCCATGTGGAAGGCTTGCTCTTCAAGTCGACGTTGAAATTCAATGCCTGCCAATACAGAATCCTCTTTGGCGGCAAATTTACCTAAGGTATAATCTTTGGGCTCAATACCTACCACAATAGCACTATTGGCATTACGTTCATGGCGAGAATATTGGCTCATACCATTAGTAACCAAGCGTCCTTCTTCAGAAGCTGCGGCAACCACTGTGCCACCTGGACACATACAAAAACTATACACGCTACGATCATTACTGGCATGATGAACCAGTTTGTAATCAGCGGCACCTAAAATTTCATTACCCGCATTCTTGCCAAAACGTGCTTCATCAATCACTGATTGTTCATGCTCAATACGAAAACCAACGGAAAATGGCTTAGCCTTTATATAAACACCTTCATCATAAAGCATTTTAAACGTATCACGGGCACTATGACCAATAGCTAAGGCGATATGATTAGTAGTAATATGCTCCCCACTAGCAAGGGTTAACCCTGTTACTTGTTTGGCTTTAAAATCGACAAGGGCATCATCGCTAAATGCTAGGGTTTCATCATTTTCAAAATGAATTTGATTAACCCTTTGCTCAAAACGTACTTCACCACCTAGTTCAAAAATTTTAGCGCGCATTTTTTCAACCATAGTCACTAACTTAAACGTGCCTATATGTGGCTTGCTAACATATAAAATTTCTTCTGGTGCACCGGCATCAACAAATTCATGCAATACTTTTCGGCTATAATGTTTTGGGTCTTTAACTTGGCTATAAAGCTTGCCGTCAGAAAATGTGCCGGCACCACCTTCACCAAATTGCACATTTGATTCAGTATTTAGAATTTTTTTACGCCAAAAACCAAAGGTATCTTTAGTACGCTCTCGCACTTCCTTACCGCGCTCTAAGATAATCGGCTTAAACCCCATTTGTGCAAGCACTAAACCAGCAAATAAACCACACGGCCCCATGCCAATAACTACGGGGCGATGCTGTAGTTTTTCAGGCGCTTGACCAACAAATCTATACTCCATATCTGGTGTAGGTTTTACATGGGAGTCTTTACTGAATGTATGAAGTAATTCTTCATCATTGTTCGTACCGACATCTAACGTATAAATGAGCAGAATGCGATTCTTTTTACGGGCATCATAGCCACGTTTAAAGACAGTAAAATCGATTAACTCAGCCTTAGTTATTGCTAGCTTTTTAAGTATTGCTTGCTCAATGGCATCGCCTTGATGATCTAAAGGTAATTTAATATCGGTTAAACGCAACATGGTTTGAAATCCAAATAACACAGGGTATAAAATTTGGCGCTATTTTACCTGTGCATCAGTATTTATGAAACAAAAGTTTAAGATTGTATTTAATAAAAACACAGGTATGATCACCAATATTATTCATCTTTGATAGAAAATACACATGGCTTTTGTTGTTACCGATAACTGTATTCGCTGTAAATATACAGATTGTGTAGCAGTATGTCCTGCTGAAGCATTTTTTGAAGGACCTAATTTTCTGGTCATCAGTCCTGACGACTGTATTGATTGTGACTTATGCCCAATTGAATGCCCTGCTGGTGCTATATATCAAGAAGATGAAGTACCCGATCACCAAAAAGAGTTTATTCAATTAAATGCTGAACTAGCAAAAGTATGGCCCAGAATTACTGAAGTTAAGCTTCCACCCGAAGATGCAAAAGATTGGGATGGTGTTGAAAACAAACTTAAATTTTTAGACTTAGGCAGCGAATAAAACGGTTTCACTAAAAGCAGCTATACTCAACTTATCGACAGTTTAAAAATACAAGCTTCAGGTGAAACTATGTGGCATCTTATAGAGCAAGCTATTAGTTCAGAGGCAGACATATCGTTTGTTATAACAGAGAAAGTTCCTTTGTCTGCAGGCTTATCAAGTGGCACGCCCCTTGATGCCAATGATCAACCGCTTAATTTATCGTTTAAGGTATCAGACGGCACTCGGAGTTTTTTCGTTAAACTCAACAGCAAAGAAAACTTAATTAATTTTCAAGCAGAAGCTTACTCACTTCAGCAGCTTAAATCACTCACCAATATAGCCTGCCCAGATGTTACTACCATAGGTGTTAGTCTAGACAAAAGCTTTCTCGTTTTAGATTATATTGCTTTTAGTAAAGCCAAACCTGTACTTTGGTATCAACTTGGACAACAGCTTGCCCAGATGCACCAAGAAACATCTCATGGCCAGTTTGGCTGGCAACATGACAACTTTATTGGCAACACTATTCAGCCAAATCACTGGAGCAGCAATTGGACAACCTTCTTTTCCGAACAACGTATAGCTTGGCAGCTACAATTACTTAGTGAGAAGTCAATTCTGCTGGGTAATATCGATCACATTGCCAAGGTTTGTCATGACGCCTTATTACATCATTATGTAACCCCTTGTTTAGTCCATGGCGATTTATGGCAAGGCAACACAGGTTTTACCTTTGAGCAAGGCATGATTTTCGATCCTGCATGCTATTATGGCGATAGAGAAGTAGATATTGCTATGACAGAATTATTCGGCCAATTCCCTGATGACTTCTATCACGGTTACCAAGCGGAATATCCGCTAGATGATGGCTATGAACAGCGAAAGTTAGTCTATAATTTTTACCATGTGCTTAACCATGCTAATATTTTTGGTGGTATATATATAGAGCAAGCGAAAGCTACTTTGTCTAGAATATTGTCGATGAGAACTCATTGATGAAGGTCAAGCAAGTGAACAAAAAACCGTTAAAAAGTAGCAGTTCTACCCATAATTGCCATACTTAACGGGTATAATTTATTATTAATTGATGGTACTGCCTATGCCTAAAGATATCAGCGAAGAACGTATTGAATGTCCCCATTGCGGTCACCATTTGCGTATAACCATAGACTCTTCGGGCGGTGATCAAGATTTTTACGATGAATGCCCCGCTTGCTGTAGAGAGATCCACTACAAGCTTCATATTGATGAATACCGCCAAAAAATTCAACTCGCTATAGATAGCGATGACGAACAAATCTTTTAAAAATAATTAACACAATACTATCGCTATTTCTTGCGTGAAAAAGTCTTCTTCAATATGATGAATAATATATAAAGGTGTCGCTAAAGGCATTTTCCTAGTTACTTATTCCAAGAATACCATCATGAATTTTTCTTCTTTCTTCCGACATACCAAGAGCTTAATTAAATTAGCCTACCCTATTTTAATTGCTCAACTGATTCAAAATTTAATGGGGTTTGTTGATATTGTTATGGCAGGGCGCGTTAGCGCCACTGATATGGCCGCTGTTGCTGTGGCAAATAGCATATGGCTACCACTTATATTAACCGTTTACGGTTTAATTATGGCGCTTGCCGCGATTGTTTCTCAGCTTGCTGGTGCAAAAAAATACCAAGCCATTAGTGAACAAACATACCAAACTGCTTGGATTGCCTTAACATTAGGTTTATCACTTATTGGTTTGTATTATCTGCTTACCCCCATTATTGCCCCTGCCATTGAATTAGAAGGAAACCTTAAACCCTTATTATTTGATTATTTGCAATATATTGTTTGGGGAGCGCCCGGCTATTGTCTCTATTTAGTATTAAGAAACTATTCGGAAGGCTTGTCTTACACCAAGCCAACGATGGTAATTAGCGTTATTGGCTTATTGGTTAACATTCCCGCCAACTATATTTTTATCTATGGTGAATTTGGCGCTCCTGCGTTAGGGGGTGCAGGCTGCGGCGTAGCTACTGCACTGGTATACTGGGCAATGTTTATCAGTATGCTAATTTATGCTTTTAGCTCAAAGGTATTAAAGCAAGCTTCCCTTTTTGAAGACTTTTATTGGCCTAATTGGAAAGAAATTAAGAATATTCTAACTTTAGGCGTTCCTATCGCTTTATCCTTATTATTTGAAGTCAGTCTATTTGCTATTGTCGCCATAATTTTAGTGCCCTTTGGTGCAGAGGTTGTCGCCAGTCACCAAATAGCACTTAACTTTAGTGGCTTGATATTTATGGTACCGTTAAGTTTAGCCATGGCTACCACCATCAAAGTAGGTTTTGCCATAGGCCATGATAATATCCAGCAAGCAAAAGATTATACTATTCACGCTATTACCTTAGGTTTGCTACTAGCCGTTTTTACTGCAGCAATTACCTTACTCTTTAGAGTACCAATTGTGAGTATCTACACGAATGAAGCACCAGTAATAGAGCTTGCCGCTAATATTATGTTACTGGCAACCTTGTATCAGTTTTCAGACACGGTGCAAGTTGTTTCAGCTGGGGCACTAAGAGGATATAAGGATACAAAATCCATTTTATACATCACCTTTGTTTCTTACTGGTTAGTTGGACTTACTGTTGGTTTGATTTTAGGTATTACCGACTGGGTTATCCCCAAAATGGGTCCTTATGGTTTTTGGATAGGCTTTATCACTGGCCTAACTACTGCCGCAATATTACTTGCTTGGCGCTTAAAAGTTATTCAAAGG
>ERZ1047985.453-NODE-453-length-32633-cov-6.210449_pt1 | contig 32633 bp, 29 predicted proteins | sample MGYA00383097_ERZ1047985 | MGnify/ENA primary metagenome ERZ1047985 (study PRJEB29581, sample SAMEA5548367) | metagenome | biome: marine; feature: coastal; material: water | depth 50 m | study: Short-term variability in the microbial, nano- and picoplankton...
GGCATAGGTCAGGCCGATCCTGACCAGTAGCGGGCAGATCAAGTACAGCGCTTGCACATCACGTTAGTGTAAAATCTGATCCGGCAATTGATAGCCTATTTTATCCTTGCAGATTTCATAGGTTCCGTCCTCTAGGTTCTTTACTTTCCCCTGTTCAATCAAGGAGCTGAAAATGCCCATATAAGTCCGGCGCACAAAAGGATGTTCGGATACCTGACGCGTGCGGGAAAAAACATTGCGCCTAAAAAATGTGTCACGCTTTAAAATCAATGATAAATAGCTCGCGGCCGCTTCAATCTGGGCCTCAAGTGTGGTCGCCTCAACCCGTTGGGCGTAGGTCGCAAAATCAATAGGTGTTTCGATGGGGGTGTTTTGAGATGTATCTGCAGCGGCAACATCGGGCGCATCAACGCGTTGATTTTCCACCAATCGAAGCGGTTTAGGCGCTGGGGAGGTGTTGTTTTCTTTGGGGGGCACTTCTTGCGAAGGAAATGTTTTCGAAGCGGAATTTGTCGATGTTGCAATCTTTAAAATGTCTGTCATCTCAGGGTCAGTTGGGAGTTCGCCTCTATTTGCAGCAACAGCCGCGCGTAAATGTGCCAACGCATTTCGCCGCTGGCTTTGGTCGGGTTGGGTCATTTTTTGATCGGTTTGTTTCAACAACCGCGAAACATCTTGATGTTCTTGGCGCAAAACCTGTTGCCTCGGTCGCGCCGGCTGCGTTTCTTTGGTTTTCTTTTGTTTTTCCTCTTCAGCGCCGCTCGAATTCAAGGACAGCATTTCAGTTAAGTTATCCTCAAAAGAGTCTTTAAGAGCGTCTTCTTGGATGGGTTTTTGTACGGCAGCCAATGGTTTGGTGGCTTCGCTGCCGCGCGCAGTATTTTTTGCAGACTTGGATTGATTTTCTATCTGCCGTGGTCGTGAATTTGCTTCATCGGGAAGAAGTTTTGGGGCTTCAGAAGATGGCTCTTTATTCGTCAATACCGGTTTGCGCACCACTTTGACCAGGGGCTTAACTGGCAATGGAGTTGGGGTGTCGGACAGCGTGATAGCCGGTTTCTGCGGTGCACCCGAACTTGGTATCGCTGTCGGTTCCAATTTTGGCGCGGTGCTTTGAGCGGTCTCGCCTGCCTTTTCTGGGGCTCTGGTTTCGGGCAAATCAGCCGCATCAGGTATAGGCGCAGGTTGTGCAAGATTTTTGGATGCCTCTTTGATCGGTTCATCTGTTTTGACTGGTTCGTTTTGATCAATGCTGTTGTTCGGCTCAAAAGTAAAATCATCAAAGATGATCTCCAGTGGTTTTTGGTTCGTGCTGGTGGATGCCAAGTCCATTGGGTTTTGATTTTTGGCTTGCACTTCGCGGGTCTGCTCAGAGGTTTTTGCGCTCAGCTCGGACGCCGCTCGGGTTTGCTCGCCTGCTGATATTTCAAGGGAAAGAGGCGCTGGTTGCGGTGCGGGTTTTTCTTGGGTGGCTGGTCCGGCTTCCTGGTTATCTGCAAAAAAGTTCTCAACTGGTTCTGCCTGGATGATATTATTTGCGGGCCATATCTTGGTTTGCTCATTTTCATCGTCGCTGATTGTCCCCCGGTTGACGAGGGCTCTAATCCGCTCTACGCGCTCAGTGAGTGTTGTATCTTGAGTGGGCGCTGTAGGGCTAAAATTACTTGGCTCCGTGGTCTTGGGATTTGCCGGTGATAGCACAACATTGGTGCCCTGAGTTCGAGCCGTCAGTTTTTGTGAGGAATTGCGTGAGGCAAGTTCGCTGATGATCCCCGGATCTAGGTCGGGGGGGTTGGCGGCAAAATAACGATCATCAGAAGCCAAATCGCGAAAATACTCGGCAATGGCTTTCATAGCATCAAACGAGTCGGTAAACCCCTCCAAAGTGCAGGAAAACGTGCCATAGGACACCGTGAGTACTTTGTTTTCAATTCCCATAGGGCAGCTGACCTTCGCGTTTGTCTGTAATTTAGATAACATGATAAAATCGTCAAAAAACAAACGAATCTATGTGTACGCATGTATGATTTCATGGCCATATTATGGCAGCCCTATCTTTTGAGGAATATTTTGTTGTGAAAAGGCCTATTGTATCCGAAAATGAACCAATCACCCTGGTGGGCGGGGCTCCGGTCGACGCAGGCCTATTGGCCGAAGGCTTAAGCCTGGCGCCTAAGACCGTGGCGGCAGACGGGGGTGCAAAAACCCTTTTCGACCATGGCCATCGCCCTTTGGCCGTGATCGGTGATTTGGATTCGCTCGCCCCAGATCTGCAGGCGCAGGTGCCAACCGGCCGGCTACATCGCATTGCCGAACAGGACAGTACGGATTTTGAAAAATGCCTGTCGCGGATTGAGGCACCGCTGGTTGTCGGTTTGGGGTTTCTCGGGGGGCGTATTGATCATCAAATGGCGGTGCAGAGCGTTTTGGTTCGTTATGCACATCAGCGCTGTTTGCTGATTGGCATGCAGGATCTTATCTGCGTTGTGCCGCCGCAATTTGCACTTGATCTGCCGGTTGGCACCCGCGTGTCGCTTTTTCCGATGGCAGCCACAAAGATTGCCTCGCAGGGGTTGCACTGGCCGACAGATGGGGTTGAGTTTTGCCCGAACGGCCAGATCGGCACATCCAACCGCTGCAGCGGAAAGTTGGTCCTAGCACCGCAAAATCCCTCAATGCTGCTTATTCTGCCGCGGAAATTTGCCCAGCTGGTCGCAACGGCGTTGCAGCGCGCACCGAAATGGTCCGTTCCCAGATGAGGATATAAAGACCCGCCGCAATGATCACCATGATGCCCAGCGAGGCTATTGGATTGGGGAGATCGAAGAAAATCAGCCACCCGATCACAGTGGCAATCGGTATTTCCAGGTATTGCAGCGGTGCAGTGGTGCTTGAGGGTGCATAGCGCAGGGACCAAGTCATGACCAAATGCGCAGCTGTTCCTGTCAGGCCAAACAGCAGCAGCAGCCAGATTTGAGTTTGGCTAAGCTCAATCACATGTAGCTCTGCAAATTCGCGGCTCTGAAAAATCAAAAGCACTGGCGCAATCATCACCAATGCCATCATGCCATTGACCGCCTGAAGTCCGATAGGGTCTGTGACCTTGGCAATTTGGCGGGTGACCATCATGAAAAATGCAATCAACCAAGCCGCCAAAAGTGGTAATAAAGCGGGTGCGCCTACGTCCTGAAAAGACGGTTGAATAACCAAAAGCGTGCCGCCAAATCCAACCAGACAAGCGATCAACCTCTGGCGCCCTACAACTTCTTTAAGAATAATTTTGCCCAATAACAGCAAAATGAACGGCATTACAAAAACGATTGCGATCGTGTCAACCAAAGGCAGATATCTGAGTGCAATAACCATGCAGGTGATGCTGCCAATCAAAAGGCCAATCCGCAACCATGCAAAGGCCAAGACCCATCCCGACATGCGCCACTTGCTCTTTGTGGCATAAACCAGTGGGACCAATAGGATTGCTTGAACGGCAAACCTCACAAACATCAATTGGGCCAAAGGTATCTCTTGGCCAAGTAGTTTTGCCAAGGCATCACCAAGCGGAGCCAGCAGGCAAAACAATAACATTAACAAAATGCCGAATAATGGACGATCATGGATCATCCACCATAGGTAATAAAATACATATTAAAAAGCAATTTAAAGTTGTCAGGAAGGTGATAAATCACATTTGCGCCATTTTTTGCTCGCGCAGAAATATATAAAACCCGCACCCGATGATGATAATCATGCCAAAAAGAGCTATTTTATTCGGGAAATCCGCAAAAACAACATAGCCAAAAAACACCGCACTGACAATTTCAAGATAGTGCAGCGGTGCCAGCGTTGTAGAGGGGGCAAAGCGAAGTGCAAAGGTCATGAGCAGATGTGAGATAGTCGCAAAGAGCCCTACCCCCAAAAGCCAGAGCCAATAAATACCATGCGGCCAAACCGGATCCAAGCCAGCGATCGCTCCGAAATGGCCCCAGATCATTACCGGCACGCACAAGAGCGAGCCTATAAGCGCGGTGTGAAATTGCATCGGAACGGGATGAATATGGCGTGAAATACTACGTGTGCTAAGCATATATCCCGCAAACCCAACGGCAGTTGCCAGTGGAAAGAGCGCATAGGCCCCAAAGGCGGCAAAGCTGGGCTGAATAACCATTACCACACCTGCAAAACCGACCACCGCAGCGCCCAATCTGCGCGGCCCGATTTGTTCTTTTAAAAGCCATTTGCCCAGCACGAGCAAAATAAAAGGTTCAACAAAGACAATTGCCAAAGCATCAGCAATTGGCATCACTGAAATGGCCGCTACGAAACAATAGGTTGATGCGATTAATAAAAGAGCACGCAGTATCATGGGCCAGATCAAGCGCTGAGGCATGGTAAACCTGTGGCCAAGCAAGCTGATCATCGGCGCCATCAACACAGCTTGAAGAACAAACCGACTTGTTGTGATTTCGGCAACCGGAATTTTATCTGCGGCCAGTTTTGAGGCGACGTCCAAAAGTGGTGCGACAACGCAAAAGGCGATCATCAGACCAACGCCCAAGACCACCCGATCGGTGTTGGGGTCAGCAGCAGAGGGTGAAGAACTGTTCATGCGGCGAAGTTGATCTTTGTTTTGTCCCACAATCTGTTTCGAAACCGACACTCCAGGCCTTCAAAACCACAGTCTAACAATTTGGGATATTGACCGCCAATCCGCCCAGCGATGTTTCTTTATAGCGTTCGCTCATATCCAGCCCGGTTTGGCGCATGGTTTCGATGCACGCATCAAGCGGAACAAGATGGGTTCCATCGCCGCGCAGCGCGAGGCTAGCGGCAGAGATGGCTTTGATGGCGCCCAGACCGTTGCGCTCAATACAGGGCACCTGAACCAGCCCTTTGACCGGATCACAAGTCATGCCCAGATGATGCTCAAGGGCGATTTCTGCCGCATTTTCTACTTGTTCCGGACTGCCGCCTAAAACCGCGCATAGCCCCGCAGCAGCCATAGCGCTGGCGCTGCCAACCTCGGCCTGACAGCCGGCCTCAGCGCCGCTGATTGAGGCGTTGAATTTTACCAAGCCGCCAATTGCCGCAGCGGTGAGCAAAAAGTCTTCGACGCGTGATTTCTGTGCGCCGGGAACGTGATCAAGATAATATCGTATGACGGCTGGCACGACGCCGGCGGCGCCATTGGTCGGCGCAGTGACAACCTGCCCTCCGGCTGCGTTTTCCTCGTTTACGGCCATGGCATAAACGCTCATCCAGTCATTGATTGTATGCGGCGGTGCAAGGTTCATACCGCGCTCAGCTATTAAGGCATCATGAATGCCTTTGGCCCTGCGTTTGACCTGCAGTCCGCCGGGCAGAATACCATCGCGGGCAAGACCGCGATCGATACAATCGGACATGACCTGCCACAGGCGGGCGACCCCGCTGCGTACTTCATCTTGACCGGCGCAGGCAATTTCATTTGCGTGTTTTAATTGGGCGATGGTTTTACCTGAAGTTTCGGCCATCCGAAGCATGTCGGCCGCGGTTGTAAAGGGATAGGGCACGTCGGCCGCTGTGTTTTCGGACCCGTCTTCGGCCAGTTCGGCTTCTGTCATTACAAAGCCGCCGCCGACCGAGTAATAGGTCTCTTGCAGGATCACATCGCCTTGGGCATCCGTGGCTTTGATAATCATGCCGTTTGGATGACCGGGTAAATTGGGCCCAAAATCAAACTGCAGATCATTTTTTGGATCAAACACAAGCCGCGGCAAACCGGGCGGCGCAACAGAGTGCGTGCTGCGAATATCGGCTAGAGCCGCTTCTGCTTTGTCATGATCGTAGCTATCGGGTTCAAATCCTGCCAGCCCCAAGATTGTGGCGCGATCGGTTGCATGGCCAACGCCGGTAAACGCAAGCGAGCCATGCAGACTGGCTTGCAGTCCGGCCGCAGCAAAGGGCGAGCCGCGCAGCACGTCCAAAAACCGGGCAGCCGCCACCATCGGCCCCATCGTATGCGAAGACGACGGGCCAATGCCAACTTTGAACATGTCAAACACCGACAAAAACATCTAATGCGATCCTTATTTAGCCCGCGCACTCACGGTGACCTGCTTCATCATAGCGTCAAACAGCATTGACGCGACAAAAATCATATCGTTCATGGCCCTTACATAAGTGAGGCAAGGCTGCCGAAACACTCAAAAAGCGACAGTTGTTATGGCAAACAGGTCATCTTAAATTTACCGCGGTTGCTGATGTGTTTGGGTTTTGCGCAAATCACGCTCGCACATCGTTTCAATGTTGCCTATAAGCGCAGTAATCCCAATGGAGGTGTTCTATGTTTGACTCGTTAAGTGCTGCCGACAAAGCTAAATTTTCTGCTGCAAAACGGGCGGCTGGCCTGGTGCAAAGCGGAATGAAGGTTGGGCTTGGAACAGGTAGCACAGCCGCTTGGCTGGTGCAGCACCTTGGGCAGAAGACGCGCGACGAAGGGCTGCTTATTCAAGCGGTTCCCACCTCAACCCGGACGGCGGATCTGGCGCAAAAAGTAGGCATCGAGATTATAACTCTTGATGAAGCTGGCTGGCTTGATCTGACAATTGATGGCGCTGATGAGTTTGATGCTGAATTTGCGCTCATCAAAGGCGGCGGCGGTGCACTGCTGCAAGAAAAAATTGTTGCAATGGCAAGTGACCGAATGATTGTCATTGCAGATGCTGACAAAGAAGTGGCACAACTTGGTGCTTTTCCATTGCCTGTAGAAGTTATCCCGTTTGGGATGAACTCTACCCGCATTTCGATCGAACGCATGCTTGAGGCACTTGGTTATCTTAAGGCAAAAATCAGCACTCGTATGGAAGGCGACCGATTGTTTGTCACAGATGAGGGCAATCATATACTTGATTTGCATATGAGCGTGATCAACGATGCCAAAGCGCTCGCGCTCGCGCTTAATCAATTGCCCGGGGTGGTTGAAAATGGTCTTTTTATTAATATCTGTTCATCGGTTATTATCGGTCATTCCGATGGCCGGGTTGAAACCCGCGATTTAGTGAACGGGGTGACAGAAAATTCAGATATGTCTGCTCAGGGGCATAATCTGTTTTCTGATATTGAGGATTGATATGAAGTTTGATTTTGATCTTTTTGTCATCGGAGGCGGCTCTGGCGGTGTTCGGGCCGCGCGGGTGGCGGCGGCAGAGCCTGGCCTATCCGTTGGATTGGCCGAAGAAGATCGCTATGGCGGTACCTGTGTTATTCGCGGCTGTGTGCCAAAAAAATTGATGGTGTATGCCAGTGAGTATTCCGGCGTGTTCGCCGAAGCGCCCAGCTACGGCTGGGATGTTGAGGCTACGGCGTTTAACTGGCCTGCCTTCAGGGGCCGCTTGAACGGGGAACTTGATCGGCTGGAAAATGTATACCGCGGGCTTCTGGCAAATTCCGGGGTTACCAGCTTTGATGCCAAAGCGCGGCTATCGGGTCCAAACACGGTTGAATTAAGCACCGGCGAAACCAAAACCGCCCGCTATATTCTGGTGGCAACGGGCGGATGGCCGGTACGGCCTGATGTGCCGGGCATCGAGCATAGCATCACTTCAAATGAGATGTTCGGGCTGAAGCAGCTGCCCAAGTCGATCCTAATTGTCGGCGGCGGTTATATTGCAAGCGAATTTGCCGGTATTATGAACGGGTTGGGGGTCGCCACCACGCAATATTATCGCGGCGAGCAAATTTTGCGCGGATTTGATCGAGAAGCGCGCGATTTGATCGCAGCGTCAATGATCGAGCGCGGCATTGATCTGCGCTGCGGCACGGATGTTGCCAGAATCGAAAAAAATGGCTCGGGTTTGGTGGTCACGGATGCGCGGGGCAATACGGCCAGCTTTGATCAGGTGATGTATGCAACAGGCCGCGCGCCAAATACTGCAGGTCTCGGTCTGGAAGATATTGGCATTAAGACAGGGGCTGCCGGCGAAATACTGGTCGATGAATTTTCTCAAACCTCGCTGCCGTCGGTTTATGCCATCGGCGATGTGACCAACCGTGCCAACCTGACCCCGGTTGCGATCCGCGAAGCTATGGCCTTTGTTGAGACGGTGTTTAAGGATAATCCCATAGCGCCGGACCATGATTTAATTCCAACGGCAATATTTACCCAGCCTGAAATGGGCACTGTCGGGCTTTCCGAGGAAGCGGCGCGGGCCCAAGAGCCAATTGAAGTCTATGCCAGTAGCTTTAAGCCAATGCATTCTGGATTCGCGGGTAAAAGCGAAAAAATGTTAATGAAATTGATTGTGTCACAAGACACCGACCGCGTGCTAGGGTGCCATATTGTTGGCCCTGCAGCCGGCGAGATGATCCAATTGGCCGGTATCGCGGTGAAGATGGGCGCAACCAAAGCCGACTTTGATCGCACGATGGCCGTGCATCCGACAATGGCAGAAGAACTGGTGACGATGCGTGTAATGCGCGCCAGTGCTTGAAAAATGAATTTTGCTGCCCAGTTTAAAGGGGAGCATAGAGTAGACCGAAGAGACGGATAAAAAGGGACAAATTTTATGGCTGGAAACTCAGGCGGCCCGTGGGGCGGCGGTGGACAGGGTGGCGACGATCGCGGCCCTAAACAAAATGAAGGCGGAGGACGGCGGCCGGCAAACGATGGCCTGCAAATGCCACCTGAAATCGATGATATGCTGAAAAAAGGCCAAGATCAGCTTCGGGTTCTGATGGGTGGAAAAGGCGGCGGTGGCCGTAGCGGCGATGGGGGTCGGGGTGAAGGTCCAACTTTTGGGCGCGGCGCCTATTTGTTGATTTTAGCCGGCTTGGTGGTGTTTTGGGCCTTTAGCAGCTTTTACACTGTCAAACCGGAAGAAAAATCAGTCGAGCTTTTCCTAGGGAAATATTCGTCCATCGGAAGTCCCGGTCTGAATTTTGCCCCTTGGCCGCTGATGACTTATGAAGTGTTACCAGTCACGCGCGAACAAAACGAAGGGATTGGTGTTGGCGGTCGTGGAAGCGAAGCTGGCCTGATGCTGACCCGCGATGAAAACATCGTTGATATTGATTTTGAAGTGGTCTGGAATATCAATGATCCGGCCAAATACCTCTTTAATCTTCGCGATCCGCAAATGACCATCCGGGCGGTGGCTGAATCTGCGATGCGTGAAATTATCGCCCAATCCGAACTGGCGCCGATTTTGAACCGGGATCGGAGAGTCATCAAAGACGACCTTGCACTTTTGATCCAACAAACACTCGACAGCTACAATAGCGGCGTCAATGTGGTGCGGGTTAACTTTGACCGTGCTGATCCGCCAGAACAGGTGATTGATGCCTTCCGTGCGGTTCAGGCCGCCGAACAGGAACGCGATCGGCTTGAAAAACAGGCGGATGCCTATGCCAACCGGGTGCTTGCGCAGGCGCGCGGCGAATCTGCTCAGGTACTGGAAGAAGCAGAAGGATACCGCGCACGGGTGATCAATGAAGCAACCGGTGAAGCCAGCCGGTTCTCGGCTGTTTTAGAAGAATATCTGAAAGCCCCGGATGTTACCCGTAAACGGCTTTATCTTGAAACCATGGAAGAGGTCTTGGGAAGCGTCGACAAAGTCATCATCGATCAACAAGCAAGCGGTCAGGGCGTTGTGCCTTATCTGCCACTGAACCAACTTCGGCAGGAGAATAAGTGATGCGTAGAATAGGTTTTCTCATTCCCGCTCTGGTGATCTTGATCATCGGTCTCATGTCAGCAATATTTATTGTCGACGAACGTAACAAAGCGCTTGTGCTTCAATTTGGCCGCGTGGTGTCCATCAAAGAAGACCCCGGTCTGGCGTTTAAAATACCGTTCATTCAGGAAGTTGTGTTCTACGATGATCGGATCCTAAGCCGTGATGTAGACCCGCTTGAAGTCACGCCGCTTGATGATCGGCGTTTGGTGGTTGACGCCTTTGCCCGCTACCGGATTGTCGATGTCAACCAATTCCGCGAAGCCGTTGGGACAGGCGGCATTCAAATCGCGGAGACCCGTTTGGATGGTATTTTGATCAACGAATTGCGCGAAGTTCTTGGTTCTGTGAGCTCAAACGATATCCTAAGCTCGGATCGAGCGGCCCTGATGCTGCGTATCCGCAACGGGGCAATTGAAAGCGCGCGGTCGATCGGGCTTGAAGTTGTGGATGTGCGTTTGATACGAACGGACCTTCCAAGGGCCAACCTGGATGCCACTTTTGCACGGATGCGCGCCGAACGTGAACGCGAGGCCGCAGATGAGATCGCGCGCGGTAACGAGGCGGCGCAGCGGGTTCGCGCGACAGCGGATAGAACGCAGGTCGAGATTGTCTCGGAAGCCAAACGCGAATCTGAAATCGCGCGTGGTCAGGCTGATGCTGAACGCAATAAAATCTTTGCCGAAGCCTTTGGGGCCGATCCTGAGTTTTTCGAGTTTTACCGCTCGTTGGCGGCCTACCGCTCCGCTTTGCGGGGCCAAGGCACGAGTATGGTCATGTCGCCGGATTCAGAGTTTTTCAACTATCTGAAATCTGATACGGGCGGTAAATGATTGAAGCGATTCTTTGGGGTCTAGGCCTTGTTTTGCTCATCGAGGGGCTGGTTTATGGACTGGCCCCTCAGATCATCGAACAGCTGCTAGATCAGCTTAAATCAATGCCTTATTCGACACGCCGCATCTTTGGCTTAAGCACCGCTCTGGCTGGGGCAATGTTGTTATGGGCCGTAAGGGCATTTTTTTAAACACGCCTTCATCTCACGCGTGATCACAAGTTCTTGGGTGTCTTTTCTTGCTATTGCCGATTGATGATCGCGGCCCTAGATAAAAAGAACATTCATCCGGCGTTTAATGCCATTTGCAATGACAGGAGTTGATGAACATGTTTGTAACGCGTCAGAGATCGAGGGCCCATGCCCCCACAATTAATATGCAGGCTTGGATTTTAATCCGCAGCGTATCTTTCGGGGCGATGGCATTATTATTTTTACTGGTGCAAAATCTGCCAGCGTTTGCCCGCGGCGCGCCGGAAAGCTTTGCTGATTTGGTTGAAGTTACAAGCCCGGCTGTGGTGAATATTACCACCACCACTAAAATTGATACAAAAATTGCCCCCCGCGGCATTGTGCCCGAAGGCAGCCCGTTTGAAGATCTGTTTCGCGATTTTCAAGAACGCAATCCCAATGGCGCACCGCCTCGCAGGGCCTCTGCCTTGGGCTCCGGTTTCATTATTTCCGAAGACGGCTTTATGGTCACAAATAATCACGTGATCGAAGGTGCGGACGAGATCATGGTTGAATTCTCTGATGGCAGTGAACGGGCTGCAAAAATCATCGGGGTTGATAAGAATATTGATATTGCGCTGCTAAAAGTCGACACCGATGTTGCGCTTGGATATGTCAGCTTTGGCAATAGCGATATTGCCCGTGTGGGTGATTGGGTTATGGCGATCGGTAATCCGCTGGGGCAGGGTTTTTCTGTTTCGGCCGGGATTATTTCTGCACGCAACCGTGAGCTTTCGGGCTACTACGATGATTATATCCAGACCGATGCGGCGATCAACCGCGGCAATTCTGGCGGACCACTTTTCAGTATGGACGGCGAAGTTATCGGGGTAAATACGGCGATATTATCACCCAACGGTGGGTCGATCGGGATCGGGTTTTCCATGTCGTCAAATGTGGTTGCCCCCGTGGTGGCGCAACTGCGTGAGTTTGGCGAAGTGCGCCGCGGTTGGCTGGGCGTTACGATCGGCAATGTGACAGAAGATATTGCGGAAGCTCTGGGACTTGACGATCCAAGCGGCGCCATCGTGCAGGATGTGGCTGCGGGTGGACCCGCTGATGAGGGCGGGCTTCAGGCTACGGATGTGATTGTGATGTTTGATGGTATCAAGGTGGCAAATTCGGGCGAATTGGTCCGGGTGGTCGGCAAAGCACCTGTGGGCAAAACCGTCAATGTTGTGGTGCTGCGGGATGGCAAGCGTAAAACCCTTCAGGTGGCCCTTGGTCAGCGGCCCTCCCTCGATGAGTTGGCGCGCAGTGGAGGCCTTGGTAATCAGCCGCCGCAAGAGCCCGAAGTGAGTACATTCATGGGTATAGGGCTGATGGATATTGATCCTAAATTGCGCGAAGAAAAGGGTCTTGATGAAAGCGCTGTTGGGCTTTTTGTACACAGTGTTGATGAAGCCTCAGATGCCTATCAAAAAGGTCTGCGCGCTGGTGATATCATCACCGATGCAGGGCAGAAAAGTGTCGGCAGCGTTGCTGAGTTTGCCGAACAATTGGCCAGCACCAAAGAGTCAGGGCGGCAGTCAATTCTGGTCTTGGCACGGCGCGAAGGCCAACCGCGCTTTGTGGTTCTAAACCTCGAGTAATTGAAAAACCTGTTTGCGAAAGCCCGCTTTTTAGCGGGCTTTTAGCTGCCTTCAACAGTTTGACGTGGCACCGGTAGAAGGCCGAGGGTATTGGTGGTTTGACGGGCTAAAATGGCGCTGTCTAATCCATTTTCTGACTGATAACGGCGCAGGGCCACTTTGGTGTCGTGATCCATTATCGCCGTGAGTTTTCCATTGAAATAGCCGCGTGCAGCCAAGGCCCGTTGTAAACTGGCGATCAAATCGGCGTTTATTTCATCTTTGCAGGGCGTATCAAACCACCTTATAGCGCGCTCGCGTATAACTCGGTAAATAGTTTGGTTTTGATATGTAGCGGGGGCGATCTGACGGCCTGACGGGCTCAATTTTGGCGGCGCAATGAGCTTTTTTTCAGTTACCGTTTCATAGATTGCGGGTTGGGAAATTTTGGCTCGGCAGACTTCTTTTTCCAGTTCTGGGGCATTTATATTTACTCCCAGCGTTGGCGTACTGAGCACGCAGGCTGAAAATAGGATAGGGCTAAGTGCTATTATAATTGGGGCAGCAACGCGGTGCATTTTATATTCCTTAAATCAATATACCTTATTTATGTGCCTGCAACGCTGTTGCCTATCTTTTTTTCAACCGGAGCCAATAATTGATCAAGTAGAGGGGATATATCTTCGATTTTTTCAGCAATCACATGTGTGACACCATCTGCGCGCTGCAATCGGCCGGTCACCCGCATCAGCCGCGCAGAAATCACCGCCCGCCGATAGCGTTCAAAAATCTTACGCCAAACCACAATATTCACGGTTCCGGTTTCATCTTCAAGCGTGATAAAAATAACCCCCTTGGCGGTGCCCGGCCGCTGGCGCAGAATTACAAGTCCGGCAACGCATAAGCGCGCATGCGCAGGCGGCTGGTGCAGATGGGAAGCGCAGCAGGCTGATGGCGGCTTCGGCCAGTGAGTATGAACAGCTTCAGGCATAAGAACAAAGATAGAACAAAATAATTTTGTCGCAAGGGGATATTTTAGGGGTCGTAAAAGGGCTGGCGCATCCTAAATACACAAGATACTAAAGATTAAACCGATTTTTAACGAGGCTCACGGCAATGGCAAAGATTACCTATATCGAGCATAACGGTACCGAACATCAGGTTGATGTGGCCAATGGTTTAACGGTTATGGAAGGCGCGCGGGACAATAATATCCCCGGGATTGAGGCCGATTGCGGCGGTGCCTGCGCCTGTTCAACCTGTCATGTCTATGTGCATCCAGACTGGGTCGAAAAGCTGCCCTCAATGGATGATATGGAAGAGGATATGCTTGATTTTGCCTATGAGCCAGATCTGGCGCGCTCGCGCCTGACCTGCCAGATTAAAGTGACTGATGCAATTGACGGGCTTGTGGTGCAGATGCCCGAGAAACAGATTTAAGCAAAGCCTAAGGCCACTTAGCTGCCGCTTTCTTCCATTGCTTCAAGCTCATCGATCATCGCAGAGATCATCGACAATCCCTTATCCCAGAATTTTGGATCGCCTGCATCCAGTCCGAACGGGGCAAGCAGGTCTTTGTGATGCTGCGAGCCGCCAGCCTTGAGCATTTCAAAATACTTGTCTTGAAACCCTTCTGGGCTGTCTTGATAGACCGCATAGAGCGCATTGACCAATCCATCTCCAAAGGCATAGGCATAGACATAAAAGGGCGAATGCACGAAATGCGGAATATAAGCCCAAAAGGTGTCATAGCCGGGCATGAATTCAAATGCGGGCCCCAGGCTTTCGCCTTGCACGCTCATCCAGAGCGCGTTGATGTCCTCTGGGGTTAGCTCGCCCGATTTGCGCGCTGCGTGCAATTTGCATTCAAAATCGTAAAACGCAATCTGGCGCACCACTGTGTTGATCATGTCCTCGACTTTTCCAGCCAGCAGCACTTTGCGTTCGTTTTGGTCTTTGGCATTGTCCAAAAGCTTACGAAAGGTCAGCATTTCGCCAAACACACTGGCGGTTTCGGCAAGGGTGAGCGGTGTTGAGGACAGCATTTCACCCTGGGCTGCGGCCAGTCGTTGGTGTACCCCATGACCCAGCTCATGGGCGAGCGTCATGACATCGCGCGGTTTGCCAAGATAATTCAGCATCACATAGGGATGCACATCGGTGACTGTCGGATGGGCAAAGGCGCCCGGCGCTTTTCCGGGTTTTACCGGTGCATCAATCCAGCCTTGAGTGAAAAACGGCTCGGCCAGATCGGCCATACGCGGATCAAAGCCGGCGTAGGCGTCCATCACGGTAGCGCGGGCCTCATCCCAGCCGACGATGCGGTTGCTTTCCATCGGCAGCGGCGCGTTGCGGTCCCAGACCTGCAATTTGTCCAAGCCAAGCCATTTGCGCTTGAGCTCGTAATAGCGGTGGCTGAGTTTTGGATAGGCCGCCACAACCGCATTGCGCAGCGCCTCGACCACTTCGGGTTCAACATCATTGGACAAATGCCGCCCGGTTTGCGGGCTGGGCATGGCGCGCCAGCGGTCGATAATGTCTTTTTCTTTCGCCAGCGTGTTGTGCAACCGGCTGTAAACTTTCAGATTGTCTTGGAACACCGCCGCCAACTCACGCGCTGCAGCTTCGCGTTTAGAGCGGTCATGGTCGGTGAGAAAATTCAGCGCGCCTTCTATGTTGTAGCTTGTGCCATCTATGGTGAATTCCAGACCGGCGGTGGTTTCATCAAATAGCTTTTCCCACGCATCGCCCACAGCGCCAAGATCATGCAGGAACTTTTCCAGCTCGTCGCTGAGTTGATAGGGTTTCATAGCGCGGATACGTTCAAATACCCGGCGGTATCGGGCTAAATCAGGGCTTTGCTCAAGCAAGCTGGCCAGATGCTTATCGTCAAGGCGGTTCAGCTCTAGCGTGAAAAATACCAAAGGGGTGCTAAAATCAGTGACTTTTTCCTGCAGGTCACTCATGAATTTTGTCCGCTCGCCATCTGTGGTGAGCTGATAGTAGCGCAGCCCCGCATAGGACATGATGCGGCCGCTGACCGCGCTAATTTTTTCCTGCCGCTGCACGCAGCTTAGCAGCGCCTTGGCGCTAAGCGCGGCAAGCTTGCCTTCGTAATCGGCAGCAAAGCTTTGGCATTCCTTTTCCAGCCAGGCCAGATCGCTGTGCAGCGCGGGGGCGTCGGGGCTTTTGTAAAGATCGCTGAGGTCCCACTCGGGAAGAACGCCCAAATCCTTGTTGGAAGGGGCGGCCGCGGTGTCGGTGGCGGAAAAATTGAGCTGGAACATCTTTTACCCTTTACTTGCTTGGCTTTCAGATAGGGCGCGGCAGACAGTTTTGCAAGTCACCATCACAGCGCTTTGCGTGATCATTTTTGAGTATTTTTGCAAAGAAAAAATGGTTGGCTGTCTGAGAGTATAGAGCGGACGCCCCCATGGGCTGGCGCAGCCGCGAAAGGGAATTGCAGTAAAGTGTTTCAGACGTGCTTTACGCATGATGCTAGGATGTGCTGATCAGGTTGCTATGGGCATCAAAATGCGCGCAGATTTGATCCAAAATGGCATTATGTACCTGCGGCGCTTCCATCAAAACTTCATGCTGGCCCGGATCAATCATAACCAATGTGCCGTTGGACCAGGCCGCCATGCGTTCCTTGATCCTGGGTACATCCACAACCTGTTCGTCGCTGCCGAGAAAGCACAGGCAGGGTTGTTTTGGGCTGGGCAGGTATGACAGCTGCCGGGTTTCGCGCAGCGCCCGGTGAAACCACCGCAGGCTGGGCCCGCCAAGCTGCAACTCAGGGTGCTCGATCATTTGCTTGCGCAAATAGTCCCACATGGGTTGATCGGTGGTGAGGGTATTATCTTTGAACGGGGCGCTGAGGCAATAGCTTTCGGCTTTGGTGCTTGGCATATAGGCGGTGCCGAGACCGACCAATGTGCCTAGCTTGGCGCTCAACCATGCTGTGGGCCGGGTCAGGGGGGAAAGTTCAATGCCCCACATCGGTCCGGAAAAGGCCGCCGCAAGAAATCTATCATTTTTGTAAAGTGCCCGCAGACCAATGCAGCCGCCCATAGAATGGCCCAGAATATACCACGGTTTTGGAAGATCAACCTGCGCAGCCCAGTGCATCACAGCGTCAAGATCAACCTGATATTCAGAAAATTCGCTAACATGACCAAGCAGCGTATCTTTGTGCAACCGCTCTGACAGGCCTTGTCCGCGCCAGTCGATGGCAAGAACACCGTAGCCATTTTTCACCAATCTGCGGGCTACCTTGCCATATTTTTCAATATATTCAGTGCGGCCAGGGCATAAAAACACAGTTCCACGCCCCGCGTTAGCGGGCCAGTGCCCGACCCTGATGCGCAGGTTGTCTTCGGTGGTTAGCCAATATCCGTATGCCTCAGGTGGCCCGTCGGCAGAGGCATTGAACAATGGGGCCGCAGCTGCCTGCATTAACCGAGTATTATTCCAAGCCGCATGGCTGTGCCCATATCGCCATCGACCAACAAGCGCCCGCCCATAAAGGCGGATGTGGAATCCAAATCGCCCGATAGAATATCGCGAAAGGTTTCGGCGTCCGCACTGAGCGTTACCTCAGTTTCATCGTCACCTGCCCGTACCCCGTCGGTGTCGATAATAATTGCGCCTTCTCCTGTGATGGAAAATTTGGCTGATCCGTCAAATGTTGTGCCGTCAAGCTTTGCCTTTAAAGCGGCAACCGCTTCGGCAATCACATCACTCATGGTTTTGGTCTCCTGATAAATATTTTTGGGGTAAAATCCCCAATTCAGCGATCATCTGCAACTGTGCCAGATCAAGAACTCAATTTTTAACATCTCTTATTGATTTTGCTCATTTTACCTTTTTTTCTGCACGCGTCAATTGCCTCTGCCGCAAGGTCAACCTGTGCGTGCGGGCGGGCACGGGCCCCAGCGCCATCTATTATTCGGCCTTTCCAGGTCAGCTTTGACTATACATCCTTATCGTCACGGCATAGAGATTATTTGCAGTGATGCGCCATATCTGGCGCGAGAAAAACACGTGAAAGGGTGAGGCAAAATATGGCGCACCAGGCGCGGATTGTGGCGGTCTTGGGGCCTACCAATACAGGTAAGACCCATTATGCGATAGAACGAATGCTGGGCTATCGCAGCGGGGTGATAGGGCTTCCGCTTAGGCTTTTGGCGCGAGAAGTTTATGATAAGATTGTTGCTATTCGCGGCCCTTCAGTGGTTGCCTTGGTGACGGGCGAAGAGCGGCTGGTGCCACCGCGGGCCCAATATTGGGTCTGTACCGTCGAAGCCATGCCGCAGGGCATGGGGGCAGATTTTGTCGCGGTTGATGAAATTCAGCTTTGTGCTGATCCAGAGCGCGGTCACGTCTTTACCGATCGCCTGCTGCACATGCGCGGCGCCCAGGAAACGTTGTTTTTGGGGTCAGATACGATGCGGGGGCCGATTTCGGCACTGGTGCCCGAAGCGGAATTTTTGCACCGCAAACGTTTAAGTACCCTGAGTTATTCGGGGTCAAAAAAGATCAGCCGGATGCCACCCCGGAGTGCAATTGTGGGGTTTTCCGTTGAGGGGGTCTATGCAATTGCTGAACTGATTCGCCGGCAAAAAGGCGGGGCAGCCGTGGTCATGGGGGCGCTAAGCCCGCGCACCCGCAATGCGCAGGTGGAGCTTTATCAAAACGGAGAAGTGGACTATCTGGTGGCCACCGATGCGATCGGCATGGGGCTAAACCTAGATGTACATCATGTGGCCTTTTCTGCCCTGAGTAAGTTTGACGGTCGCCGAATGCGCGCATTGGCCCCCAATGAATTGGCCCAGATCGCAGGCCGGGCAGGGCGCGGCATGGCAGATGGCAGCTTTGGGGTGACGGGTGAAGCGCCGGCATTGGACGAGCCCGTTGCCGAAGCCATTATGGAGCACCGGTTTACGCCTTTAAGGCGGCTTCAATGGCGCAATTCAGTGCTTCAATTTGGCACTCCAGAGCGCTTAATTTCTTCGCTTGAACAACCTGCGCAAAGCCCGCATTTGTTTAAAGCGCGTGAAGCAGATGATCTGATGGCACTAAAAACACTGGTCCAGATACCTGAGCTACGCGGTGCCGTTCAGGATGCAAACTCGGTACGGTTGCTGTGGGATGTGTGCCGGGTGCCGGATTTTCGCGGCCTTGGTCATGCAGATCATGCCAGCCTGCTGGCTGGTATATTTACTTATTTGCACGAAAGGGGCAGTGTTCCAGATGATTGGTTTGCCCGTCAAATCAACCGGATAGATAAGACCGATGGAGATATTGACACATTATCAAATCGGCTGGCATTTATTCGCACATGGACCTATGTTGCGCAGCGTTCCGGTTGGGTGCATGACGAAAATCATTGGCGCGGAGCGACGCGCGCTGTAGAAGACAGGTTATCAGATGCTCTGCATGAGCGTTTGACTCAAAGATTTGTGGATCGGCGGACATCGGTTTTGTTGCGCCGGCTCAAGCAAAAGGAGGCCCTTTTGGCCGAAGTGAATGATAATGGTGAGGTGACCGTCGAAGGGGAATTCGTTGGTCGGCTCGAAGGATTTAGGTTCCGGCGGGACAAAGACGCCAGCGGACAAGAAGCAAAAGCAATTCAAGCGGCTTCGCTGCAGGCACTGGCGCCACATTTCCATCTAAAAACTGATCGCTTTTACAATGCGCCCGACACTGAGATTGATTTTACCGATCAAGGTGGCCTTATGTGGGGCGAACAGGCCGTTGGAAAGCTGATAGCTGGTGATGACCCCTTAAAGCCAAAAGTGAGTGCTTTTGTGGATGAAGCCGCCGGCCCAGAGGTGTTGGAAAAAGTCGAGCGCCGCTTAAACCATTTTATCGATCGGAAAATTGCCGCTCTTTTTGATCCGCTGCTGAACCTGCAGCGTGATGAGACCTTAAACGGTTTGGCGCGCGGTTTTGCCTTTCGTCTGGTCGAAGGTTTTGGCCTACTGCCAAGGGCTGCAGTCGCGGATGATGTCAAGGCTTTGGATCAGGACGCGCGCGCAAGCCTGCGCAAACATGGCATTCGCTTTGGTCAATTTACCATCTTTATGCCGCTCTTGCTCAAACCCGCTCCGACGCGTTTGCGTTTGCTGTTATGGTCACTTGCCCAGAAGATTGATGTTTTTCCAGAAGCGCCACCCCCCGGTTTGGTGACTGTTCCAACCGACGAACAGGCGCCCAAAGGCTCTGATACCATGTCGGGCTATCGTATCGCCGGTGCGCGGGCCATTCGGATCGACATGTTGGAACGGTTGGCCGATTTGCTGCGTGTAGAAGATAGCCGCAATGGGTTTGAAGCCAAAGCGGATATGCTGTCTATCACCGGAATGACGCTCGAACAATTTGCGGATTTGATGCAGGGCTTGGGCTATAGCGCTGATAAAGGCGAGCGCGAAAAAGTCAAAGCGGCTGCTAAGGTTGATGGCGAAGTGCAACCTGCCGAAGGCTCGCCAAATGAGCCGGCAGATGAGGGTGAAGAGGCTTTGGATGCAAACAGCGCGCCAGAGCAAGGCGTCGAAGTCTCCGGTGCGATAGATCCGGATGTATCCGTGCCCGCCTCTGATCAGAGCGGCGAGACAAAAGAAGAGCTGCAACCTGAACAATCCGCTCAGACAGAGAGCCCCTCTGACAGTAAGGAAACAGCCGGTGATGCGGTAAATGCGGACGGCGCTTCGGCGCCAGAAGATGTCTTGGATGAGCCGGAAAAAGAGGTGTTCTACACCTTTAAATGGGGTCGGCGGCCGCCTCGGCGGGGCGCAAACCACGGCGCAGAAAATTCAAACTCTTCCGGCAATAAAAAGCCAAGCAAGCGCAAACCAAAGCCAAAAAAACGCCCTGAGTCCACCGGTGCGAAAAAATTTCAGGCCCGGCCGGAAAAGAAACAAACCATCGATCCAGACAATCCATTTGCCGCGGCCCTCATGGGGCTTAAGACGAAGGAGTAATCTTGCCGCCCCCTGAGCAGAAACTGCGGATTGATAAATGGCTCTGGCATGCGCGTTTTTTCAAAACCCGCAGTTTGGCCAGCAAAATTGTTTCTGCAGGCCATGTGCGTATAAATGGCAAAAAAATATCCAAATCGGCGACCGCTGTTTGTACCGGTGACCGGTTGCGGTTTGCCCAAGGCAGGATCGAGCGTGAAGTTGAGGTGCTTGGTCTTGGCGAACGTCGAGGACCTGCTGCTGAGGCGCAAACATTATACCAAGATCACACACCTGTTCAAAAAATTGATCCTCAAGCTCCCCGGTTTGAAGGAAAAGGTCGCCCAACCAAGCAGAATCGTCGCAGGATCGGACTTATGCGCGATCAGATGCTTGAATGACGACGAACTGTAGATTAGCTAAGTCGAGAATTGTCTGAGATTTGGATAACCCCCAATGACCTATATCGTGAATGATAAGTGTATTGCCTGTAAATATACCGACTGCGTAGAAGTCTGCCCGGTCGATTGTTTTTACGAAGGCGAGAATATGTTGGTGATCCATCCAGACGAATGCATTGATTGCGGTGTTTGTGAACCAGAGTGCCCCGCAGATGCAATCCGCCCCGACACCGAACCCGATATGGAAGAATGGGTGGAGTTTAACCGCAAATATGCAGAAATGTGGCCGGTGATTATCACCAAAAAAGACCAGCTTCCAGACGCCGAAGAGCGCGACGGTGAAACAGGCAAGCTGGAAAAGTACTTTTCTGAGGCAGCGGGCGAGGGTGGTTAATCTTTGGGGATGCTAAATTTGTGCGCTGCTAGGAATCAGTCAAATTTTGTGTTATATTCCCATCGTAAATTAAATAGCCAATATGGCGGGCAGTCCAAATAGGCTCCGCCTACCACTTTGGTCAGCTGTTGTAGCATCCAGCAGGGGAAAACAAAGCCTCTGTCGGTGTTTTGTCGTCTTAAAGCGACGTAAAAGGGGAAAGTAAATGTCGAAGTCCAAGAAATCCGAGTTCTCTCCAAATGAATATGTGGTGTATCCGGCCCATGGTGTGGGAAAAATCGTTTCCATTGAAGAACAAGAAATTGCCGGAATTTCGCTCGAGCTGTTTGTGATTTCTTTTGAAAAGGATAAAATGACCTTGCGGGTGCCAACGCATAAGGCAACCGAAATTGGCATGCGTGCCCTTAGCTCGCCTGACGTGATCCTCAAAGCCATGACAACCCTGAAGGGTAAGGCCAAGGTAAAACGCGCAATGTGGTCGCGCCGCGCGCAGGAATACGAGCAAAAGATTAACTCTGGCGACTTGATTGCCATCGCCGAAGTGGTGCGAGATCTGCACCGCAACGATGACCAGCGCGAGCAAAGCTATTCCGAGCGTCAGCTATATGAAGCAGCGCTGGAACGTTTGACCCGCGAGGTTGCGGCTGTCGAAGACGGGGATGAAGCGGCCGCAGTTAAAAAGGTTGATGATGTGCTGGTGTCGCGCGCAGCCTAAGTTTGGCCCATGCGGTGCCCGCAAAAGATTAAGCGCAGGCCAGTAAAGCCATAAGAGCTACCAGCTCTGAAAGCTGGCCTGTCGCGCCTAGAATATCACCGGTTTGACCGCCAATTTTAACGATTGCGATCCGCGCGCAGGCCCAAGCCGTTAAAACGGCAAGCGCGCAGGCCAGCACTCCGGAAAACCCACCGAAAACCAATCCTATGAATACGGCCAAGGCAAGGCCCGCATAGGCGGGCTGAAAATCGGGCCGTCCGACGCTGTGGGACAGCCCGTCAAGGCGTGCGTGGGGTAGGTTGGCCATCACCACTGCCATAAGGGCGCGGCCAATCACCGCCGCAATTATCAATCCGCCAAAGGCAAATTCCGCCTCTAAAAGGCTCACCAAAAGACCCCAGCGCAGGGCAAAAGAGATAACCAATGCCAGCACCCCATAAGTGCCAATTGTGCTGTCTTTCATAATTTCAAGGCGGCGGGTCGGATCATGTCCGCCCCAAAGCCCGTCGGCGCTATCGGCCAGTCCGTCTTCATGCATGGCGCCGGTCAAAACGATCCCTATGGCCAGACCAATGAGCGCCGCCACCATGGGCGGCAGTCCAAGCCAAAGTCCGGCCATGCATCCAAGCCAAACGGCAGCAGCCCAGAGAACGCCGATGAGCCCATAGGCCCAAACGGCTTCGGCTTGCCGCTCATAGGCATTTTCCGGCACTTTGATCGGTATGCGGGTCAGCAGGCTGAGCGCCACCATGAGATCAAGCCGCCAAGTTTTGAGCCAAAGTTGGGACATGTCGTCTTCAGTCCTAAAGATGCCTTGATTTCGCTTGTTAAGGTTTCTGAGTGTTGTACATAGCGTGAGATTGAAGCCAACAACAAGGCAAAAGCAAATGACCGCATCATTTTCATCCCTCGCAGAATTTTCTGCTCTTATTCACCAAGCCCCTTCTATAGATGACCAAGCCCTTGAGGCAGCACGGGAACGCAATGGGCAGTTGACCAAACCCCCCGGCGCCTTGGGCCGATTGGAAGATATGGCGATTTGGTATGCCGGTTGGCGCGGTACGCCCAAACCGCAACTCAAAGCGCCCCAAGTGGTCATATTTGCCGGCAACCACGGGGTGACGGCCCAAGGCATTTCTGCCTTTCCGGCCGAAGTCACCGAACAAATGGTGTTGAACTTTAAATCAGGCGGCGCTGCGATCAACCAGCTGTCGTCTTGTTTCGGAGCGCGCCTTGATGTGCATGCGCTGCAACTGGACAAGCCAACAGCTGATTTCACCCAAGGCCCGGCCATGAGTGAAGAAGAGTGTATTGATGCGCTAAAAACCGGCTGGGCGGCAGTGGATGAAGCCAGCGACTTACTGGTCACCGGTGAGATGGGCATAGGCAACACCACATCGGCAGCCGCGATTGCGCTGGCCCTTTACGGCGGCACTGGCGCTGACTGGGCAGGGCGCGGCACCGGCGTTGATGACGCCGGCCTGTCACGCAAGGCAAAGGTCATTGAGGCAGGCCTCGGCGCCAACCCTCAGGCCTCTGGCAATGGGCTTGAAGCGCTGCGATGCCTTGGGGGGCGGGAACTGGCCGCCATGGTGGGGGCAATTGCCCATGCGCGGATGCAAAAAATTCCGGTTATACTAGATGGTTTTATCTGTTCAGCGGCCGCGGCGGCATTGGATCATGCTGTTCCCGGGGCTTTAGATCACGCAGTGGCGGGGCATGTCAGTGCAGAAGGCGCGCATAAGGCGATCCTTGAGCAGATCGGTAAAAAGCCACTTCTGTCGATGGAGATGCGGCTGGGCGAAGGCTCCGGTGCGGCGCTGGCAATCAGTATGCTACAGGCTGCTGTGGCTTGCCACACAGGCATGGCCACATTTGCCGAAGCTGGGGTTTCCGACGGATAATGCCGTTTCTAGCGCGTGGGGAGTGGGGCATCGGCTTTGGTTTGATCCATCACGATCCGGCTTTGCACACGCAGCACCATGGGCAGCGGCAAAAGAACATCCTGAACCAATATGTTCAGCCCCTTTAAGCCGCTGCAAAAGACCCGAAGCATATAATCGGCTTCGCCGGTTAATGTCCAAGCGGCCACAATTTCGGGGCGGGTGCTCAGCATACGGGAAAACGCCCGGCCCTGTTCTGGGCCATGCGTGCTTAGTTGTACTTGAATAAAGGCTTGAACCTGTAAACCAAGCTTTTCAGCGTCGACATGGGCGCGATAGCCAGAAATATAGCCTTCGATTTCCAGCTTTTGACGGCGCCGGGCTGCTTGGCTTGGCGATAGATTTAACAGCTCGCCCAAATCCTGTGCAGTGAGCTGACTGTCATTTTGCACGGCCGCTAGTAAGGCTTTATCAATGTGATCTATCATGCGATAAATTTCCCTTAAAATTTAAAATTATATAAAAAATACGCAATAATAAATCAAAGTACACAAATAATTGCGCATTTTTTACAAAATATACGCGTTATTATTGGTGTGTAAAATATTGAAAAGGAAGTTTACCATGGGTCCGTTCCCGCATGATGCCCCGAAATCAGAAATTTCAAAGACCAACCCGATTGGCACCGATGGGTTTGAATTTGTTGAATTTGCGCATCCTGAACCACAAAAACTGCGAGATCTGTTTGCCACGATGGGCTATCAGTACAGTGCCACCCATAAAACCAAAGAAATTGAGCTGTGGCAGCAAGGCGATATTACCTATGTATTGAATGCCCAAACCGATAGCTTTGCCGCAAAGTTTTCTGCCGAGCATGGCCCCTGCGCGGCCTCGATGGCATGGCGCGTAGCTGATGCCCAGCATGCCTTTGACCATGCGGTAAAATGCGGGGCAAAACCCTTTGAGGATGCGGGCAAATGCCTGAATGTACCGGCGATTTACGGGATCGGCGGATCATTGATCTATTTTGTTGATCAGTACCGCGATGCCGACCCTTATGGGGAAGAGTTTGACCGGATTGCCGCACCAAATCCAGCGGGCGTTGGGTTTTATTATCTTGATCATTTGACCCATAATGTCTTTCGGGGAAATATGGACACCTGGTTTTCCTTTTATAAAAATCTGTTCAATTTTAGGGAAATCCGGTTTTTCGATATAGAAGGAAAATATACCGGACTTTTTAGCCGCGCCTTGACCTCGCCTTGCGGCCGCATTCGCATTCCGCTTAATGAAGACCGCGGCGAAACCGGCCAAATTGTGGCCTATCTTAAAAAATATAAAGGCGAAGGCATTCAGCATATCGCGGTTGGCAGCGAAGATATTTATAGCTCAACCGATCAAATTGCTGAAAATGGTTTGCGGTTTATGCCGGCGCCACCTGATGCCTACTACGATCTTAGCCATAAGCGGGTGGTGGGCCATGAAGAGCCCATCGAGCATATGAAAAAACACGGCATCTTGATTGATGGCGAAGGCGTGGTGGATGGCGGCGAGACGAAAATCTTGTTGCAGATATTTTCAAAAACCGTGGTAGGCCCGATCTTTTTTGAATTTATTCAGCGCAAGGGCGAAGACGGATTTGGCGAAGGCAACTTCAAAGCCTTGTTTGAATCGATCGAACGCGAGCAGATCGCCAATGGAGAGTTGGTGGCCAGTTGATCAACCGCGCGGCAGCGACAGGGTTATGTTCTCGCCGCTTTTGATATAACGCAGCTCGTTTTTCGCGATGGCGGCCACACGTCCGCCATCCAACCTATCACCCACTTCAACCATGACACGGCGGCCGCTTTTCAGCCTGATCAAAGCCCGCCGTGTGCTTTTGGTGCCAAAAACCCCGATCAGGTTAATTTTGCGTAGATTAAGCGCCCTTTTCAAAGTGGCCTGTTTGCGCACCAGAGTATTGCTAGGCTCTGTGCCTGCGCCCGTGCCGACGTCTGCTTCGTCACCTTCACTTATGGTGCTTATCAGGCGCGATAGAAAACTGATGCCTTGCGTGGTTTCCAAATCAAGCGGTCGGCTTTTGGGGCGTAGTGATGCCAATAGGGGTTGTTCGAAGGGAAGGGGTTTGATGGCCGCAACGGCCTCTGCGGGTCTAACTTTGGGTCGCAACTGGGCCAAAGCAGCAAGTGCCTCTTGTGCCTTTTGATCTGGGGTCTTTAGGCTGCTGGGCCGCTGTGGGGGGCGAACCGTAACCAGTGGAATGCCGGTAACGGTCAACAACGGCACATTTTCAGTGCTTGGCTCTGGCACCATATTAGGCCGATCAGGTATCCGAGGAGAGTTTTGAATTTTTGGCTCGAGAAGGGCGACTTGCCCATTTTCCGATGGGGTGAGCGTCTGCGCATCCGGGGGGGTTGATCCGTCGTCTAAAAGATCAACTTCGGTCGAAAGAGGGGTGCGCAGCGAAGTGTCAAATGGTGTTTGTGTTTCTGGTGCAAGTTTGGTGGTGTCCAAAGCGGCGATTTCTTGGGTTAGGACGGCGGCATCACCGCCGCTCTTGGCCATTGGACGCAACTCATCAGTTTTACTCTCGGTCGCGGTCCCGTTCGGCAATTCCTCGACAACGCGCAGATCATCTGCGCCAAGTGATGCTGTCGCAAATGACAATTCGGTCGGCCGTATAAAGTTGGGTTCAGGGATCAGTCCGGAAATAGCAGGCAGGGCGATCGCATCATAAACCTCAACCGGAGGATCAATCGAGGCAATATAGAGATCTCCTAAATAATCCCAGCCCATATCTGCCGGCGGAATCGGTGCAACGGGTATGCTGCGAAGTATGCTTGCCCTATTATGGCCCCCTTCCGGATTATGGATAGACAGGCCCAAGAAGGGCAGCATAAAGTTACTTTCGGGCCGCAAGTTGGCGCTATCGGGCAAAGTGGTGACATCTTTTCCATGTACCGCCGGGTCACGCGCGGCGCTGTAAATCGCCCCAAGAAAATCCCAGCTTGTCGCCAAAGGAAGCTCTGGGGCAATGGGCCAATCTGGCATCGGTTGATAAAGGTTGCGCAGCGCATCGGGCCGGGTTGGACCGGTGGGTTTTCTGTCAGGTCTTTCAAGCGGGATCAATTCGTGATCGCTGTCAATCAGGGCCAGAGATTGCCACGTAAACACTGGAGAGACCTGCCCCAAGCTAAGCGCTGGTTCATCCAGCACATCAACCCCTAAATCGTATTCCACCCGTGCAAGCTCTTTCAGAGCCGCTAGATCAAGTTCAAAACTGTCATCGGTAATCACGGTCTCTGGCCTGGAAGGTGTGCTTGTCAGCCCAGTTAAGGCAGGTGAGAAAACCGGTTCAAGTTTTGCGATTTGCGGGGCGGTGTCAGCTGTGATTTCACCGAAAACAGCAGGATCTCTGTCAGGTTGCTTCTGTGCACCAAGCGCTGTAATTTCCATTGTGGATGTCAGGGTCGGACCCGGGTCCAAGAGAGCCCACTCTTTTTCACCATCGGTGATCTGAGGCGCATAAATTGAATAAGCTGCGAAGGCTACGGCCGCCAACATCACAGGTGCCAGAAGAAAAACCGGCCAAAATGGCTTTATCGTTTGTTTTAGATCTTCTGGTAGCTCAAGTGTCTTTTGCGCCTCATGCCACCATGCTTTTATATCGGCGCGACTTTTGATCAGAAAAACCTGGATTTGGCGGCGTAATTGCCTCTGCTGCTCATTCAATTCGACGCAGTATTGTTTTGCGCTGATGGCTTGCTTTGCCAGCTCTGCTTTAAGCTGCTTTGCTGCATCCTGCAGGCCGCTTAGATCAATTGATCGGACTTGATTGATGATCAACCGCCGCAATGAGCGCAGGCCAAGGCCGGTTTTCTGCCGCGCCGATTTAATCCCCTGCGACATCCATTTTGCAGCGCTACGGCCAATATCGAGCGGCGCGGAAACCATCAGGCTTGCGGCGTTTTGTGGATCAAGAGTGACTTGCGGTGCAATCAAAGTTTGTTTCTGTGGCGCTCGTGCAGGGCGGGGCTCTGCTGCGGGCGGGGTGCTGTCGCGTTGACTGCGAAAAACCAATTCTTGCTCAGGCTCTTGCGCATCGATAATTTTATCAGACGTTGTTTCCGGTGAATTCTGAATGCCAGAGTTTTGCACCGGTTGCTTTGACAAAGGGGCGGCAATCAACTCCGGATTAGGCAGGATGGCAATGGCCTGCTCATCGCATTCCATGCGGCGGCGGTCTCCTTCGGCAGTGCCGAAAAAGGCTTCGCCAATAAAGCTGCCCTTGGGGGGGATTGCAACATTTCCCAATGGCTTAAACTCACAGCTTTGAGCAAAGGCTTCAGCTTCCTGAAGGGTTTCAATCGCCACTGCGGCTACAAAAATACTTTCCTGTGTGGTGGCCCAGTCATACCGTAACTCGGACAATTGATAGGGGGTTGCTGTTTTTAAACGGGCATTGATCAGGGCTTCTATATCATCGATCAATGCATTTTTCGGGCGGGCCAAAGTGAGATATTTTATCTGCTCGTTTGGGATCACAAGCTTCACTTGAGCCGCACTTGCATCTAAGCTGAGTGCCTGCTTTCGCAATCTGCCTAATTTTGGGGTAAGATCATCCTTTTGAAAGCTGACACGGCCAAGGACAGACCAACCTGTTTCGGCCCGCTGCAGCAGGGATATGCTGTCAAAAGACAGGGAAAGGGCAAAATTTGGTTTCATCCGGTCAGATTGGCTATGTCACTCTTAGCGCAGGTTTTGCGCCTTTGTGGCCAGAGTTTACAGCAGGATAAAGCGCTTTCAAAGTAAAACCCCACCACTAGCGGATTTTTGCCTCTGCCAAAGTCAATTAAACAAACTCAACCAGCCCATTTCTGGGCTGATTGTAACATTTTGTCGGCCATAATCCGATATGTCCGGACCTGTATACCCAAAGGGCGCTATTTTGCTGCGGCCTGTTTTAGCGCCTGATCAAGATCACCGATCAGATCATCGGCATCTTCTATACCGATAGATATCCGTACAACATTTGGCCCCGCGCCGGCGGCTTCTTGTTGCTCGGTGCTCAACTGGCGGTGCGTGGTTGAAGCGGAATGGATCACCAAAGAGCGCGCGTCACCCAAATTTGCCACATGGCTGAAAATCTCAAGGCTATCGACAAATTTCACACAGGCCTTATAGCCGCCTTTTAGTCCAACAGTAAATAAACCGCCGGCCCCTTTGGGGCAAATCCGCGCGCCACGATCAAAATAGGGCGAACTGGGCAAGCCGGCATAGGTGACCGCATCGACCGCATCATGGCCTTCCAGCCATCCAGCGATTTTTTTGGCATTTGCCACATGCCGATCCATACGAAGCGACAGCGTTTCAATGCCCATCAATGTATAATGCGCCGCCTGTGGGTTCATCGTCATCCCCAAATCGCGTAGCCCGACAGCAATCCCATGGAACGTAAAGGCCAAAGGCCCAAAGGTTTCGTGGAACTTAAGCCCGTGATAGGCTGGCTCCGGGGCGGAAAGCGAAGGAAATTTATTGCTGGCTGACCAGTCGAATTTACCGCTATCAACAATGCAGCCCCCGGTTACAGTGCCGTTACCCGTCAGGTATTTGGTGGTCGAATGCACCACCAAAGTCGCCCCGTGCTCAATCGGCCGGCACAGATAAGGCGTCGCCGAAGTGTTATCGACAATCAACGGCAGACCGGCTTTGTCGGAAACGGCAGCGATGGCATCTAGGTCGGTAATATATCCGCCCGGATTGGCGATAGATTCGCAAAATACCGCTCGGGTATCATCGTCAATTGCGGCGGCAACGGCCTCGACGTCGTCAAAATCTACAAAGCGCGCCGACCACCCAAAGCGTCGAATGGTCTGACTAAACTGGGTGACTGTTCCGCCGTAAAGCCGGGTCGAAACCACCACGTTTCGCCCGGGTTCCATCAGTGGAAAAAGCGCCATTATTTGCGCCGCATGCCCCGAAGAACAACACACCGCACCCGCGCCGCCTTCCAATGTCGCAACACGCTCTTGCAGCACAGCCACTGTCGGGTTGGTCAGACGCGAATAAATAAAGCCCACTTCTTGTAGGTTAAACAGGGCCGCTGCATGATCTGCATCGCGAAACACAAAGGCAGTGGATTGGTAGATCGGGGTTTGACGGGCACCGGTTGCGGGATCCGGCCGTGCGCCGGCATGGATCTGCAGCGTGTCAAAGCCGTATGTTGGTCCTTGAGACATTTAAGTCGCTCCTGTTGTAATATTTCAAATATGATAAAGCTCTGCCAAGTTGAGAACAACACCATTATCCTGTTTCAGGGGTGGATTCCAACTCATTAAGAATATTCGTCCTTATAACGCAGCAAAAGGCGGAAATTTCTTCGGCATGGCCGTTTGTTGCCGCCCCTTTTTTCTTTGAACAAATACTCAAAGCCTTGGTGAATTAATTATCGCATCCAGTAGCCTGCAGATTTTATCTTGTTGCGAATTGCACGCTCTTTTCGCGGCAGATTATCTTGATCAAATAAGGCCCGCACGCGGTGCCCGCGGCCATGATAGATGAGCCGCTTAAAAGGTTCATACTGTTTAAGAACTTTTTTGATTTTATTTGGCGCAGCCACCTGCTCTAGCGTGGTGACGACGGCATCGCTTTCGCGGGCGTACAGCAACGGCAGGGTGCGATAGTGGCAGCTGGTTGCCCCATCAAGGCTGTCTTTCGGCAGCGCATCCCGCTTGCCTTTAAAGCTATGCAGTACAAGCGGCAGAGCGACCTGATCCAGCCATGGATTTAGGCTTTGGCATTGAATGGTATCGGGTCCGTTGTCGCGAATATTTACCGCAAAATCAGTAAACCGCGTACCAAATTGATGCGGGCTTTTGAAATAGAAATATCCCGCATTGAAATAAAGGTATCGGCGCCAGTATTCATCGGGTTGCGACCGGTCAAGCGAGCTTTCGAAATCCAAATCAAACTTGTCGTAAAGCGATTTCCAAATAGCAGTGTAGCCGGGGCCGTAAAGCTCGATTTCCGGCCAAGTCCCTTCACAGCGCGAAGAGGCGGAAGGTTTGTTAAAATCAAACGGCACATCTGTGATCTCGCAGGTGATCAAGGTGTCAGTGTCGAAAAAAACAAAAGGCGCATCCTCGGGAAGCGCTGCAAGGCACTCAATTTTGTTGCCATAGGGATAGCTTTGACCGAAATGGCGATTTTCAAAGGGGTAAATTTCGGCGCCCATATCCAATAAAGCTTTTCGGCAGTCGTCTGAATTGATTTTTGGGTTGCGCTCCCAGCAGGGGCCGGGTTGCGGTTCAGCCACAAACACTTTTCCTAGAAACTCCGGGCTATTGGCCCGTAGTGAGGCTAAAAAAAGTACCGCTTCATATTGCAGACGACCGGCCTGCGCTACAAGCACGAGGTTGAAATTAATTTTTTTGGACATAAATAGCCTACTTCAAAACAAAAAAACTCTAGCAATTCACACAGGTTTTGGAAAGTCCTAAAGGACTTCTCAAACTGATATGCCGGCCTTTGGGTGCATTGGTCGGTCGTTGATGGCCCCAAATGCTTGGCCAAAAATTAGGTTAATGCCTCTTTATAGCTTAAAAAGCGCACATCGCGCATCACGCGCTGGTTCATGGCCTCTCGCAGGGCCCCGACCGATTTATAGGGCCGCATCACCACCTCAAAACATGCAATGAGCCCGGCGTCGTCCAAAGTGATCAAATCCACCCCGACCGCATCAAGCGCGCCGATTTTGCATTCAAATTCCAGGGCCCAGTTCACGCCTTCGCCCATAATGCGGCGATATTTAAAATCTGAAAAAACCTGTGCTACATGGCCCAAAACAGCCGCGACAGGATCACGCCCAGTCCAGGTTTTGTAATAGGTTGGGGGTTTAAACTTTACCTCTTTGGCCAGCAAGTTTTTGAGTGCCTCTTCGTCGCCCTTGGCAACAACATCACGCATGGTTTCAATGGTTGGGTGCATTCTAGCCTCGTACTGTGAATTTATAAAAATCATCGTTGAAAATTGTTTATAGCTGAAATCTATGGCATAAAAACCATACTTTGCCCAGTCTCGATCCGCCTGGATGACCACAGGTAACGGCACGTTTTCCAAACCAGCTGCGCCGTCTTCTGAAGTAGAGTGATAAAGCGTTGACAATATGCAAAATATTGAAAAAAAGGTTGCCAGATGCAGAGCTTATTCTAAAGTTGTGGGGCACTCTTTAACCTCCCAAAAAAGGCCAAAACAAAAGAAAGACGCGCAATGATTGCATGCAGTTTCTGCCCATTCTGCCAGATGGGTACCTCACTGAGGCCCTTGGCCAGCTTTGCGCAATATCAATGGTGCAGGATTTAGTTAATGGTTGCAGAGATTTTAGAACCCGCCCGAAAAACGCCAGTGGCCCTGGAAACCGATATTGTCATTGTGGGATCGGGCCCGGGTGGGTTGGCCGCAGCTTTGGGCGCGGCGCGCTGCGGCGCAAAAGTGGCCTTGGTCGAGCGTTTTGGCTGTTTTGGCGGCAACATCACGGTTGTGGGGGTGGAAGGCTTTGCGTGGTACCGACATGAGCAAACCGTCGAAGCCAACGGCATTGGCCGCGAATTTGAAGAGCGCGCCAAGGCCATGGGGGCCGCGGTGCCGGAAAGTCAGTCCCTGAGCTATGAACTCGATAGTGAAGGGTTTAAGTTGGTCGCAGACCAACTGATTAGCGAAGCCGGCATTGTGCCGATGCTGCACCGCCAGTTTGTTTCCCCGATCATGGAAGGCGCCGAAGTGCGCGGTATTATTGTCGAATCCAAATCCGGCCGTGAGGCAATTTTGGCCAAACGGGTGATCGATGCCACAGGGGACGCTGATATTGCGCACCGCGCGGGCGCGCCAACCACCAAAACGCCGATTGAGCAAACTCAGGCCGCAAGTGTGATGTTTC
>ERZ1047985.460-NODE-460-length-32440-cov-5.978478_pt1 | contig 32440 bp, 29 predicted proteins | sample MGYA00383097_ERZ1047985 | MGnify/ENA primary metagenome ERZ1047985 (study PRJEB29581, sample SAMEA5548367) | metagenome | biome: marine; feature: coastal; material: water | depth 50 m | study: Short-term variability in the microbial, nano- and picoplankton...
CCACGACCTGCTGATTACAAATCAGCTGCTCTAGCCAGCTGAGCTACATCGGCATATCCTCTTTTTTTTACTGCATAAAAAAACAGCCTCCCTAAAAGAGACTGCAAATTTAACAAATTATACCGTAGTTCAAACAATGAACAACTTTTTTTTCTACACTAATGTTTTCATTTTCCCCTTGTACTTAATTAGCGACCTTCTCAAGACGTCTACGCCTTGATCAATCGCACCTTCAAAGGTCCTGTCGTACTTTTTCACGACAATCTCTTTACCGGGAACTCTCAATTTAATCTCAACCCATTTATTCTCTCGATTTGAAGACGACTCAACTTTCAGATAAGCATCTCCTCCAACTATTTGATCATAAAAAACATCAAGCTTATTAATCTTTTTTTGTGCAAAGTCTAACAATTTAACATCCGCCGAAAAGTTGATGGAATGAAATCTTACGTCCATAATAAATTTGTTTTTATATACCACCTCTAGGGTGAGCTTGTTTGTACACTTTTTTTAATTGCTCTGCAGAATTATGAGTATAAATCTGTGTGGATGTTAAGCTAACATGACCCAGTATTTCTTTAACTGCATTCAAGTCGGCTCCATCATTCAACATGTGAGTAGCAAAAGCATGACGAAGAACATGAGGGCTTCTTTGCATCACTTTCGTTACCCTACTAAGATAAGAATTCACAAAACGATAAACAAGTTTTGGATATAAAATATTACCGGATGTCGTTAAGAATAAATGGCTTTTTGGTGGCGAAAAAAAATCTTCCCGAACACTCAAGTATCGTTTTAAATCCAATAAATGCGTATTTAGCAAAGGTATAATTCGCTCTTTTGAACGTTTCCCTAAAACTTTTACCTGATTAAGAGAAAAATCAATATCATCAACTTTTAAAGCAATCAACTCGGACAAGCGCATCCCAGTGTAATAAAACATCTGCAGGATTGCCTTATCTCTTACCCCCTCATAATCATCAGAATAATTTACATCTTCCAATAAATGAGTCATTTCCTTTTCACTTATGAATGAAGGGATCTTTTTGTCTGTTTTCATAGAAATTACCCGAAGCATAGGATTATTAGCTAGCAGATTATTTCGAAGGGCGTATTTATAAAATTGACGTAAGGAGGACAACTTCCTGTTTAAGGATCGTTTAGAACACGAACTACCAATCATAGACATCATCCAAGAACGAATCATAACGTCTGTAGCTTCTAGCATTGATGATTCGTATTCAGATTCTAAGTAATCATTAAACTGAACCAAATCGACCTCGTAAGCTTTTTGGGTATGGATCGAGTAGCGCTTTTCAAACTTCAGGTAACGAATAAATTTCTGTATTTGTAGCATAAAAAAAAGCGCTTTTGTGTAAAAATACACAAAAGCGCTTTAAATACGTATAAAATACTGACTATGCTTCCTCTGCTTGTCTCAACTGCTGGATATAAGCAGCTTTAATCATCTGCTTTCTTCTTTTCACAGAAGGCTTGATAAATTCTTTACGAGCACGTAGCTGACGCATCGCACCGGTTTTATCGAATTTTCTTTTGAAACGCTTCAAAGCTCTTTCAATAGCTTCACCTTCTTTTACAGGAATAATAATCATGTCTGTTCTTATTTAATCTTAAATTCTTCTCTACTTTGGGAGGGCAAATATACAAATTTGTTTTACGCTACAAGCAAATGTTTCTTTTTTTACTTCTTAAACATCAACTCAATCATTCAATATAGACTTAGAAATCACAATTTTCTGAATTTCAGAAGTCCCCTCCCCTATAGTACATAACTTCGCATCTCTATAAAACTTTTCCACAGGAAAATCCTTTGTATAACCATAACCACCAAAAATCTGCACGGCTTCACTTGCTGCCTTTACAGCAAGCTCAGAAGTGAAATACTTAGCCATTGCCCCTTCTTTGGTCATTTTCTGACCTTTATTTTTCTTATCAGCAGCACGATAAATTAACAATTCAGAGGCTTCAATTTCAGTAGCCATGTCAGCCAATTTAAAAGCAATTGCTTGATGTTCACATATAGGTTTCCCAAACTGTATACGCTCTTTTGAATATTGCAAGGCGGCTTTATAGGCTCCTTTTGAAATACCCAGGGAAAGGGCAGCAATCGAAATTCGTCCTCCATCTAAAACCTTCATCGCTTGAATGAAACCTGCTCCAACTTCGCCTAATAAATTCTCCTCTGGTATCCGACAATCATCAAAAATCAACTCAGCAGTTTCAGAAGCCCGCATTCCTAATTTATCTTCTTTTTTTCCGGAACTAAAACCCGGAGTACCCTTCTCCACAACGAATGCGGATATTCCACATGAATCTGATTTATCTCCTGTACGAACAACAACAACAGCAATATCACCAGTCTTAGCATGCGTAATGAAGTTCTTCGATCCATTCAACACCCATTCGTTCCCATCCTTTACAGCAGTTGTATTCATCCCTCTCGCATCAGAACCTGTATTGTGCTCCGTTATTCCCCATGCTCCAATATACTCAGCAGAAGCCAACTTAGGTAACCACTTTCTCTTTTGGCTCTCATTTCCGAATTCCAAAATATGCCCAATACACAGAGAATTATGAGCAGCAACCGACAAGCCTATGGATGAGTCTATCTGTGAAATCTCATCAATTGCTGTAACGTACTCCTCATAATTTAAACCAGACCCACCGTATTCTTCGGGGACTAAAACACCCATCAAACCCAATTCTCCTAAAGCTTTAAACACCTCAACAGGAAACTCTTGTCTATCATCCCATCCCTTCATAAAAGGTTTGATATGGTTGGCGCCAAAATCACGAACAGTTTCAGCAATCATTTTCTGTGTATCTGAATAAGAAAAATCCATGAATTAATATTTTGCAAGTGAAATAATCGTATTTGAACTATCTTTCAATGAATCCTCAGCCTTCAAAAAAGTAAGGTGAACTAAGAAAGCAAAACCAACTGTTTTAGCCCCAGCCAAGTCTATCAGGTGTGTCGCTGCTTTTGCCGTTCCTCCAGTAGCTAACAAATCATCATGAATTAAAACCCTAGACCCTTTGGGTAAGCAACCCATTTGCATCTCAATTTCTGAAGAACCATACTCCAAATCATAAACATAAGAATAGGTATCCCCCGGTAACTTCCCCTTCTTACGAATGGGTATAAAGGGTACTCTCAATTGATGAGCAATAGTTGGGCCAAACCAAAAACCCCTACTCTCAATACCTACTATAGCATCAACATCTAATTCTCGAATTTGGCTAACAAAGGCATCAATAACATCTCCGTAAAGTTTTACATCCTTAAGAACAGGACTAATGTCTTTAAATACAATTCCCGGATGTGGATAATCAGGAAAATCCCGAATCACACATTTTAATCTTTCTTCCATTTAGTCTATCTCTAGGTACACTACAATTTTACGGAATAATTGCTCATCTATCAAGGGTAAACTCTTGAGCTCGTCAAGACTCTGATAAAATCCATGATGCTCTCTGTACTTTACAACAAGCTTAGCAACTGGATTAGATATGTAAGGATGCGCTTTAAGATTCTTCTCCGTACATGTGTTGATATTTATCTTCCTTAAATCTTGTTGTCCTATCAACAAATAAGGTAAGATACGGTCAAATAGTACAGAATCTATGCCATAAACTTCTAGCAACTGTTCTTTGGTATGGAAACCTCCTAACATATTGCGATAGCGAACCATCCTAGAGGAATACTTCACCCCTATTCCGGGTAGCTTTCTTAATGCTATTGAATCGGCTGAATTGATATTAATGAATGGGATTTTGGGTGCATTGCTTTTTGGAACATCACTGGTTTGTTGATGCACATAAATTTTCTGTGACTGGTTTAATGAATCAACAAATCCGAAACTCCTTTGAATTTCGTGATTGTCGTAATGCACTGTTTCAGCTTTCTTTTGGAAAGCACGAAAAATCAAATTTACAAACACCAACAAAAGCAAGAAAAACAAAAGGGCTGTCCGCTCTCTTCTGTTCAAACAGAAATATTTAATAATCGATCGAATAGCCGCCGTTTTAATTTCGCTTGGATCAATTAAAATTAGTCAGATTATTAATTGTTATGTGAAATGATTAACTCCGCTAAGATCTCATAGACAGGTAAGTCCAGTAAAACCGCATCTACAGAAACAATTGAATATTGAGGGTTTAAATCTGAACAACTCATTTCATAGGAATGAATTTGATCTGTTAAAAAAGGGTAATCATAAAAGTCCGCAATGCGTTCATCAAGATGCACGGGAGAAAGTAGATTCGTCGAATTTAGCCGTAACTGATTTAACTCACTATCGTTACTAGGTTTAAACTTAACGTAAAAGTGCGTGCTCGTCTGGTTTTTACTTACAGACCGATAAGCTTGACTAAAATTTTGCTGGCTCAACGATGCGAGTCTTTTGTCATCAAAGGGCTCTTCTATATTATCATCCAACCTTGTGAACTCATGAACATAAAAAGTGTAGGGAGGATTTTTCACCTTTTCACATGACAGAAACAAAAGCAAAACCAATACCGTAGGCACATATTTAGAAATATTCATTATTACCATTATTTAATTAAAATCTAAAAATTAACTTTATTGCAATAAATTTATTTAAATAAATGCACATCTGAAATAGGTGAAAACACCTTTTCATCATGAGCAACACTACCTATGAACGGCCTCAATATAACTAAATTAAAGACTATAAAAAACCTGACCTTTAAGGACTGTGGATATTAAAGAATCTAATTCTTAAATAACCTATAGTTATTTAAACTTCTTTATGGCTCCACTTTTTACGCGAGTGAGATAATCCCGCAGATCTGCTCTAACTTCACCCGACATCAAATACAAACCTAGAATATTCGGGAATGCCATGGCAAGGATCATCATATCAGAGAAATCTATTACAGCTCCAAGACTTACCGAAGAGCCAAGAATAATAAATAGTAAGAATAACAACTTATAAGCGTATTCGGTTAATTTAGACTGACCGAATAGGTAGGTCCATGCTTTTAACCCGTAGTAAGACCAGGAGATCATGGTTGAGAATGCAAATAAGAAGATGGCTACAACCAATAGCATCGGGAACCAAGAGATCACAGATTCAAATGCTGAAGATGTTAGCTGCGCTCCTTCCAGATCGTAACCTGTATGTCTTCCTGTAATTATGATGACCAAAGCGGTCATGGTACAAATAACAACGGTATCGATAAATGGCTCTAACAAGGCAACAATTCCCTCAGTAACCGGTTCATTTGTTTTTACTGCCGAGTGAGCAATGGCTGCAGAACCCACACCCGCCTCGTTAGAAAAGGCTGCTCTTCGGAATCCCTGAACCAATACCCCGACAAAACCACCTTTGGCAGCATCGCCTGAAAAAGCGGAATCGAAGATCAATCCAAACACATCAAATATTTGATCGTAATTCATTACAATAATAAATAAGGACGCCCCCACATATAAAACAGCCATAAACGGAACCACTTTCTCTGTGACGTTGGCAATACTCTTAATACCACCAATAATTACGGCACCAACTAAAATGGCTAGGATAAATCCAAAATAAGCTCCGTTACCTTCCAGCATCGAAAACTGCCCCTCTAACTGAGAAAAAGCCTGATTGGCCTGAAACATATTTCCACCACCAAAAGAACCTCCCACACAAAGGATGGCAAAAAGACCTGCCATAACCTTTCCTGCAAAAGGAAAATTTCTCTTTTCAAAAGCAGTTTTCAGGTAGTACATAGGTCCACCGGAAACTTCACCATTTTCGTCGATCTTACGGTATTTAACCCCAAGGGTACACTCTACAAATTTTGAAGACATCCCTAAGAGTCCGGCTGCGATCATCCAAAAAGTAGCCCCGGGTCCACCAATGGCTACGGCAACCGCAACCCCGGCAATATTCCCTAAACCTACCGTTGCCGATAAAGCGGTTGTTAAAGCCTGAAAATGTGAAACCTCACCCTTATCTTTAGGGTTATCATAGTCTCCCCGAACCAATTGTAAAGCATGTTTAAAGCCTCTAAGATTGATAAAATTCATTCGAAGAGTAAAAAAGACGGCTCCAATGACTAACCAAATTACAACAATGGGCATACCCGCTGAAAAAGGTTCCCAAAAAATCACTTTCGCCATGATATTTACAATAGGCTCAAAAAGTAAATTGACCTGATCACTAAACGTACTTTCTGCTCTTAACATCTGAGGTAGAAATAACAAGATCGCTAGTATTTTTTTCATTACTGCAGTTTTAGATTTTGGATTTGTTTGTCAACCAAAACCAATCCTTCACGGAAACTTTTTGGCTGATAATTAAAGTGCTGCATGGCTTTGCTAATGTTTAATTTCGTTTTGGGAGGCCTTTTAGCTTTTTGGCTCAGACTTGATGTGGGAATTGAATTGATTAATTGTTTATCGAGATTCCAGAAATCAGCAATTTCATGCACAATTTCTAATACACTCAAAAAATCTTTACCCGAAATATGATAGGTGCCCGTTGCTTTTTCTCGAGAAACTAGCAAACAAGCAAGAGCTAAATCTTCAGCAAGAGTTGGGCAGCGAAATTGATCGTCAACCACCTGAATTTCTTGTCCTTTCTCAAGAGCTCCTTTGGCCCAAAGCACAATATTAGTCCGACTTAAATCGTCAAGAACCCCATAAACCAATACGGTCCTTAATATTGTGTAAGGGAATGAAACCTCTGTAAACAGTTGCTCCGACTTCCATTTAGACAAGCCATAGTAACTCAAAGGATCAGCTTTTGAATGTTCAAAATATTCAGACGCATCACCCTTGTATATGAAATCTGTAGAAATATGTATGAAGTGTGTATCAAAATCCCCTATGGCCTTAATTAAATTCGAAACACCTGTAACATTAATCAAATCACAGCGCTCTCGTTCATCTTCACATGCATCAACTTGCGTCATTGCAGCCGTGTGAAACAATACATCCGGCTGAAACTCTTGGAATAGCATCGCACATGCATCAGCATCCGTGATATCCAAACTTTGGAAAGTAACACCTGAAGGCAGGTTAAATCTACAATCTCCCTGGGCTGTAGCAAGCAAACATACATTTACTTCTTGGTGTAATAATGAAACTAACTTTTGACCTAAAAGACCATTAGCACCCGTAATTAAAAACTTCTTCATTTAAAAGCAAAACCATTCATTAGATTAGATTGAGGAAAGGTAATTCATTAAAAATCGTATACAGAAGTTCTTTTTGAATTCACCAGATCTTTCAATCGAAAAACAAAAGCCATAATTAAATAAACCAACAATGGCGAGCCCAAAGTTAAAAAGGAACTGTAGATAAAAAAGAGTCGTACTGAAGAAGCTCTCATATTTAAACGATCCGCCAGATCTGAACAAACCCCAAAAGCTTGTCTTTCTACTGTATTTCGAAACCAAGAATACATATTTACTTAAGTATTTGATTCAACACTCTGCAATTTAAACAATTTCTCGGAATGCAATAATTCTGATACAAATGAATTAAGCCTTGGGACATCATAGCCGAACGCCCATTTACACCAGCTTCTTTAAAGTTGCGAACTACTTTATTCTTTTCACATTTCAAATCCTTAAACGTTTCTAACACACGCATCATCATAGGTTCATCAGATTGTTGTTTTGCATAAAAAAAGCAAAAAGGTAAAACTGTATTTATGATGATTGTATTTAGTGTTGAATCCCCCAAACGCTTTCTTATTCTTTTTGACTTTTTATCAAATACATAATGAGATCTCCAATAATCCGACAAGTCCAAATTAAAAAAAGAAAGAAGGCTTTCTACACCTTTATAATGAAAAAGCTCTTCAAATACAGACTCTGATTTTAAAATAAAATCAGCCAAATAGGAGATGCGAAGTGTTGGAAATGAATTGGGTCGAAGTCTAAAGAACTTCCATTGTTGATGCTTAAGTGGCTGTAGTCTATATTTCTCTTTGTAAAACAGATACTCTAATTGAAGTTCTTTTGGATATTCATCACTAAACCTCTTTAACAACAAACCGCTTTGTCCATAAAGAAGCGCCTCGACATGTAAGCGATTGGGGCAATGCTTTTGGAGTATACGCAAAGGGGTAGCTTCAGCTAGCCTAAGCATCGGATCTTTATTAATCTTTAAACCTAAGCCATAAGCCATAAGACGATAAAAACACTCTTGGTAATCTTTATTCGATGCCAAAAAAATAGCCCTAACCTGAGCCTGTTTTTTCTCCATTCGCTCTACAAGCAAACGTTCTGTATAGGAGTTCCAAAAAAATGTATCGAGAACTGGAAGTGCATAGGAACAAGGTATCTCTCTGTAGGAATGATAGAGCGTATCATAATCTGTCAAATACTTGTTAGGGATCAAGCCCTTCAGTTCTAAACAAAACAATGGAGTTCTATCAGCTTGTTTAAGCTGCACATCTTCTTCATAGACCACATGCAAAATAACAGCATCATAATGAGGGTTGTCTTGATGTTTATGAACAAGCCAATCGGAACTTTTCACATGAACCTCAACATCTCCATTCCAAAGCATCTGATTTACTCGCGCCTTTACATTCAAAAAGTCGGGTCCCGCGTTGTGATTGTGTATACCTCGATTTAGAATTTGTAAAGAAGCTCCTCGTGAGCACTTTAGGTTCGTAAAATTAAACAGCTGAAATTTCCAGATGAACTGCAGAAAGGCTTCATTAATCATTACTAATCTATAATATCATCGTATAAATATTGAATTAGCTACTAATATAAATTATTTAATCAATATTATCATTTAATGACCTAAAAGTTTCTAGCGATGACTAGCTATGGTTTAGGGTTTGAGTGAATCTGAATTATCGAGATTCAAAAGGCTGTAGACAAGTAGAATTTGGGCAAAAAAAAAGTTGTCTCATTTCTGAGACAACTTTTTTTGGGGTCTATCAAATACTATTTTAGCTCCATACCATTGGCACGTGCTTCTTTAAGAACTGCAGAAATTCCTTTTCTATTAACGGTTTTTAAAGCTGAAGCTGATAACCTTAGCGTAATCCACTGATCTTCTTCTGGAATAAAGAAACGCTTCTTAATCAAGTTAACTCCAAATTTTCTCTTCGTCTTTCTTTGCGAGTGAGAAACATTGTTTCCTACCATCGCTTTTTTACCTGTTACACTACAAACTCTTGACATTTCTATATAAATTATGTTCTTCGTCTATTGGAAAATGGATTGCAAAAGTAACTTTTTTATTCAAATCAAAAAAACTATTCTATTTTTTTATCGTCAGATTCTAATTGATGTAAAAAATCCAACAACACTGCGCTTGCACTTCGCTTGATATTCGAAAGTCTTTCAACACCTAATTGATACTTTACAGCCTTAACCCCATTGGGCCCAGCAATGGCTGCCCAAACTGTTCCCACAGGCTTCTCTTCTGAGCCCCCTGACGGACCTGCAATACCCGAAGTTGATAGCGCATAATCTACTCCCATCATTTGCTTTACGGACATAGCCATTTCTTTTACAACCTGTTCACTTACGGCTCCATATTCTTTTAAGCTTCCCTGTTTTACTCCAAGAATATCTTGTTTGATTTTATTGTCGTAGGCCAACACACTTCCTCGAAAATATTTAGAACATCCAGGCACAGAACTTATCAAATGTGCCAAGTAACCACCGGTGCAACTTTCTGCTGTTGCCACTGTAGAATTGTTTTTACGCAACAAATCTCCAACGCATTGCTCAATACGATCTTTTTCTTCACCGTAAATATGTTCAGGAATTAGCGTATTTAATTTCTCAATTTCATGTTTCAATACTTCATTAAGCTGAAACTCATCCTTTCCGTTGATACTTAACCGAAGTCGAACTCTATTCTCTGAAGGGAGATATGCTAATTTAATCTGCTTTGGAAGAGAAGCTTCCCATTCAAAAAGTTTCTCCGCTAAAATAGACTCAGGAACCCCTTGAGTTAGTATGGTCCTGTGCAAAAAGACTCCCTCACTGTAATTGGATTGCAAAGAGGGTAAAACACTATCAGTCATCATGCCTTTCATCTCTCGAGGAACTCCTGGCATGGAGATGAAATGTTTATTATTTTCTTCAAACCACATTCCCATGGCAGTACCAATTGGGTTTAACAACACTTTACATTTGGTTGGAAGATCAGCCTGCTGTTCATTTAACTTATTGATCTTTTTTGCTCCAAATTTTTGAAATAACGTTTTTATATGCCGTAAGACCTCTTCATTTCGCTGCAGGGTATCCTTAAAAAATTTCGCTAGTGTTATTTTGGTGATGTCATCATTTGTTGGACCAAGACCACCTGTAATGAGAATAATATCCGTCAATTGACTCGCACGATTTAACGTTCTAACAATTTCTTCTTCGGTATCGGAAATGGAATAAATTTTCTGCACTTGCAGACCAATCTCATTTAACCTTTGAGCAATCCAAGCCGAATTTGTATCTACTATCTGTCCAATGAGAATCTCATCACCTATGGTAACTATGGAAACTTTCATACATCATAAATCAATCTGGAAAAGATACTAAATTTATTATAGGATATCACAAATCTAAGAATTATACTCTTTTATAAAAACCCTAGAAAAACGAAAGGTTTACACCTTACTTAGTATGCACAATCATACATTCTCGGCAGTGACAGAAGCTAACAAGGAATGGTTTTTGATACATTATGATGAAAAGTTTGACTTGACTAAAACTAAACTACTTATTTTACTGGCCTCAGTATACACATCCGTATTTGCTCAAATAGCCCCCAATTTAAACCTTATAGATATGGATGGCGTGTCTCATAATTTGTATGATTATTTGGATGATGGTAAAACCGTTCTTTTGGATTTTTTCATCACTAATTGCCCCCCGTGTCAAGAAAGCTCCACTTACATGAATGAATTTTGGAAAATTCACGGTCCTTATGGTCGAGATGAAATGGAAACTCTTTCTATAGAAGTTAATCCTAACTCGAACGAAATTGTAAAAGAAACGGCATTGCTTTGGGGCATTGAAAACCCAATTATCAATTTAAATACCATCCCAGAAGCCTACCTTCCATTTATTCATGCATACCCTAATTACCTCATGATATGTCCAGATCGCTCTATAACGCTATTAACATTTGGGTTTAGACACCCCTTAAGTACATTAGAATGGGAACAAGCATTAAATACCTGCAAATACGGTTACGACTTCACGGACATTACACTTTTTGATTTGGAGATAACACAATGTGAAAATAATGTGACTGCCCAGATAAATCTGGGAAATGTCGGATTAAAACCTGTGAGCAATATCTACATCGATGTATTTACAGACAATAATTACAAAAGCAGTATATACTGGGACCATACTCTTTTGCCCACGAGTACAAGCAATGAAACCCCTTACCCTATTCTATATGAAGACACCCAAATAGAGGCTTCCGAAATTCATTTTGAAGTCAAAGCAGAGAAAGACATCAACCCAAAAAACAACCGCATTAATCACAAGAAAAAACTCACCTACCATCAAGACATTACTATTGAACTGCAAATGGACTACTATCCTGAAGAAATATCTTGGCTTCTAGTAGATGCTGATGGGAATATCATTATCGAAGGTGATGGACGGAATTATCAGCCCTATCAATTTATTCGTAGGGAACTTAAACTTGACACCTCAATTTGCTATTCATTCATCATTAATGACGAGTTTGGTGATGGCTTTTGTTGTTCCTTAAATGGTGGCTATTATCCAGACGGTCATTATCTCATAAAGGCTGGCCCTGACACTTTGATTTACAACAACGCTTTTAAGAAAAGGAAAGAAGACGCATTTTACATTGAAAACTCGATGTCTAATGAAGTTTCTTTGACTGAAATTAACAATCAAAAAAACAAGATTACGAAAAGAAAATACTTCAACCTAAAAGGGCAAAACATCAAAAAGCCTATAAATTCTGGTCCATACCTTCGTGAAGACACCTACGAAAATGGACATACCAAATACACCAAGTTCATTGAAATCAGATCGAAGTGATTTGTCTAACTTTTTCCAATACCCAATCCAATTGTTCCTTCGGGGTAAGAGAACTATTATCCAAAACAAGCGCATCTTTTGTTTGAATCAAAGGGGCTACTTCTCTATGTGTATCTCTGTAGTCACGTTCAATAATATTGGATTTTACCGCCTCAAAATCCACCTCATCGCCTTTGGCAAGCAACTCATCATACCGTCGTTGAGCTCTAATTTCTTCTGATGCCGTCATAAACAATTTCAATTCTGCTTCCGGAAACACTACTGAACCGATATCTCTACCATCCATAACTAATGCTTTTTTAACTCCCATAGCTTGTTGCTGAGCTACCAAAAAGCAACGAACTTCAGATATGGCACTGACTCTACTTACACAATTGGACACCTCCATTCCTCTGATTTCCGACTCTACCTGTTGCCCATTTAAGCACACCACTGAGTTGGATTCTTGTCCTAAAACAAAGGAAATTTCTATGGATTTCAAATCTGAAATCAAAGACCCAACATCAATATCCTCTCCCTCCAAATAACCCTCTCTAAGCGCATGCAAGGAAACTGCTCTGTACATAGCACCAGTATCAATGTAAGTGTAACCTAAAACCTTAGCTAAAGATTTGGCTAATGTGCTTTTACCTGTGGAAGAATACCCATCTATTGCTATAATAATTGGAATCATTTTCTTTTGAATTTAGCCGTATTTGAAATCACTGAGAAAGTATGCATTGGCCCAACTGCATGATAAAAAGCTCGAGCATAATTAAGTTGAAATTTACGAACTTTTACGCCAAAACCCCAAGACAAACCCACATTATGCTTGTACAAGTCTAATGCAAGCTCCTGACGTCTTCTGAAATTATATCCCATTCTGAGGTTGAAGTTTTTACCTAATAAAAACTCTCCCCCAACATGTAGATGGGAAAGTATTTTATCACGAGTATTGGATTCGACTTGTACCTCCTCGTTAGTAATCAAATCAACGGAAGATGCTTCAGGGTTTATGTATGATAAGTCCCATTTTTCTAGGTGAGACCAGGTTACAGACCACCTAAAAGGTGCATGTTTTAATTTTGACGAAACTCCCAAAAGAATTTCAAAAGGCATAGGCTCAGACTCATGAGCATAGGTCTTCAATTGAAAACCCATGTTTTTGATTAATAAGGAAGCAAATACGCGCTCTTTTTTCACTTCATAAGTCGCTGATACATCAGCTAAAAAACCAAAAGAATTGTAAGACTCCAAATTTGAATAAACCCCTTTAAGAGCGGATCCAAACCAGAATTTAGATTGCTTAAAAACAAGAGCAGACGCATAAAATGCATACTCTCCCGCACTAAAAGTACCGGTTAGATTGCCATACGCATCGGTTCGGTTAAAATCTCCATAATTCAAGTACTGAAGACCAAAAGTCACATTTTCAAACTTGACGTTAGGCATACCATAAACCAATGAACCAAACCGAATACCCGCATAGTAATTTGTAAAATTCACGGAAAGTTGATGATTCATCCCAGCATGATTCAGAGAAGGTAATTGCTGGGCTATGTTTACATCATCATCTACCGCATTTACCAATACGTTTCCTAAGGCCAAAACTCGGGCTGAAGATGTTAAATTCAAAAACTCGAAAGTGTTATTTCCTCCTGTTTGAGCAACCAAAGAGACGTTATAAATAAACAGGAAAAATAAAATTCGAATCCATTTCATAGGCGCTAAAATACTAATCTATTTTATAACGATATCCTGATGTTCTTAGTATTTTACAAAAAGCTTTTTAGCTTTGTTAAGCAATTTTAATAGTTAAAAAATGAAAAAAATTCTCATCAGTCTAATCATGTGTCTGTGCTCAGCAGCACTTGCCCAAAAAGACACCTTAAGCCTAGAAGATGCTATCTTGACACGATGGAGCAAATTCACTCCTGAGCGTATTAGCGGTCTTCAATGGGTGAAAAACAGTACTGAATTTTGTTATACTGAAGATAATAAACTCATACGAGAAAATCTTGATGGGACACAAAAGGTTCTAACGCTATCTGAACTAAACAATCACTTAGCAGAAGATAGCTTAAGTAAATTCCCAAGAATTCAATGGATCGACAAAGAACGTTTCCGGTTTCAAAAAGACTCAAGTTTTTACATCCATGATATTTCTAAAGACCATTTGGAAAAACTGTTAAGCGTTGATGAAAATGCTCAACACCCTGAATTCTCTGACAAAGCTCTTGCATTAGCATATACTTTAGACAACAATCTTCTCATTCAAGATTCTAAAGGAATAAAGCATACAATCACATCAGATAAAAATCCAAACATCATAAATGGCCAAGCCGTTCACCGGTATGAATTTGGCATTTCAAAGGGCACCTTTTGGTCGAGCACGGGAAGCTACCTAGCATTCTACAGAAAAGATGAATCTATGGTTACGGATTACCCTTTAGTAAACACAAACAGTAGAATCGCAGAGACCAACAACATTAAGTATCCCATGGCCGGCATGAAAAGTCACCACGTTACTTTAGGAATCTACAATTTAGAAACTAAAAAAACTACTTATGTAAAAACAGGCGAACCGAAAGAACAATACCTTACAAATATTGCCTGGGACCCCAAAGATGAGTACATCTACATCGCTGTTCTGAATAGAGATCAGAATCATCTTAAACTCAATAAATACGATGCGCAAACTGGTAATTTTATAAAAACTTTATTCGAAGAAAAACACGAAAATTACGTTCAACCCCTACATCCAATGATTTTTATTAAAGGGAATGACAATGAGTTTCTGTGGAGATCAGAACGTGATGGATATGACCATTTTTACCGATATACTGTTGAAGGTGAATTATTAAATCAAGTGACCAAAGGCAAATGGGTGGTAAAAGACTTTATTGCCTTTTCGGACAAGTCCATTCTTATTACCGGAACCTCTAATAACGCTTTAGAAACCCAACTGTTTAAAAGCCCAATAAACACTTCACGTTCAAAAAGAATCACGAAAGCAGAAGGAATGCATCGTGTTCAAGCCAATTCTGATGGTCAATTTATAATTGACATACACAGCAGCCTTAAAAATCCAAGAACAACTGAATTAATAGATCATACAGGAAGATCAATACGCACCCTACTGCAATCTAAAGATCCATTTGAAAACACAGAAATTGCCCAAACAGAATTGTACACCATAAAATCCAAAAATGGAAGTCCTTTGAATTGCAGAATGATCAAACCGGCTGACTTTGACCCTTCGAAGACTTATCCTGCTTTGGTATACGTATACAACGGCCCTGGAGTGCAATTAATCTACAACACCAATCTAGCAGCAGCTCCTCTATGGATGCATTATCTGGCCAATGAGTACGATTACATTGTATTTACAATGGATGGTAGAGGGTCTGAAAACAGGGGTCGCGACTTTGAGCAAGAGATTTTTAGAAATCTCGGAGAAATTGAAATGCAAGACCAATTAAAAGGTGTAGAGCATCTAAAATCGCTTGACTTTATAGACTCCAATCGGATAGCCGTTCACGGGTGGAGTTATGGGGGATACATGACCACCAACTTAATGTGCTCCTATCCGAATGTGTTTACTTGTGGAGTTGCTGGAGGTCCCGTTACCGACTGGAAATTCTACGAAGTCATGTACACTGAACGTTACATGGACACCCCTGAAACCAATCCGGTGGGATATAAAAACACAAGCTTACTCCACAAAGCAAAAAATCTAAAAGAGGACCTACTTATGATTCACGGCGCTCAGGATGACATCGTGGTTTGGCAGCACTCCTTGACCTTCGTCCGTAAATGTATTGAAGAGGGTATTCAATTGGATTATTTCCCCTATCCAAACCACCCCCATAATGTCCGAGGAAAAGACCGGGTTCACTTGATGAGGAAGGTCATTGACTACATTATTGACCACAACAACTGAGAAAAAACACAATTAACCCTTGTAAATGGATTCTCCCATCAAAACAACCCCAAGTACATCTGGATATTTGGGTAAATTATTACCAATTATACCCAACAAATCTGATTCAAGCTGATTGTTAAGCATAACATCAATGAACTCATGCACGTCAGCATCTTTGATAAAAGTACCCATGAAAGCATTCCAGGTTTGATCAGAAATAACCAACTTACTTACTACGGTCAAATAAACTTGTCCGAATTGTCGGGTTTGAAAATAATATTCTCTTTGTAATTGTCCATCAATAAGTTCTTCTAGCAATCGCGTATTACGAACCCCTAGGTGGTCATCCTTTTTTAAAAAATCAACTCCAAAAGGTGAAAACTGATGTGTACTTTGTCTGAGTGCGTAAGTTGTTGTCATGATCTGTTGTTTTTATTCTACACTACAAATCAAAAGGATTGTTGTGACAACTTATGACACAAGGTCGGTTTAAAGCATAATTTAAGCTAGAGAGCTTCCTTGAATTTTTTGAGTTCCTGATTAAGGTCTTGAGGACTCAAAACGGCTACTTCATCCGGAAATGCCATTAAGAATCGAAGTAAGTACTCCGAGAAATATACTTTTCCTGAAAAAACATAATCGTCTGTCTTACCTTTAACTAAGGGTTTTGTTTGGGGGTAAAATTGAATCATATGCGAATAGGCTTTCCGCTTTAACTTTAATTCAACATCAAAAAGCTTTTCCCCTTTAAACCCAAAGGAGTCTATCGGTTGCACCTCTATTTCGGATGCAAATTGTTGTTGTTTTTCGAGCGCCTCTACTTGTCCAATTCTATTGATATTGAATATCCTTGCTTCGCTGGGAGCCTTTTGAACATCCACACCAATTACTCCTGTGTAGTTGGTCGTAAAGGTAATAGGCTCAAATAAGCGGTTGGTATCGGTATTTGAATTTAAGGAAGAGTAATTCAACAATTTAACCTGAGTTTTGTCTTGAATAGCCTTAGATAGCTTTTCAATTTTCAAGCCATTGCTCGCATTTAAAATATTTTCCCCGATCTGAGCCTGCTCACTCATCATGTGGAGCTTCTTTAAAATGTGCTCAGACAAATTATGAGAAGCTGACAAGCTTTTAATTGACTGCCGAATCAACAAAGACTCTTCAGCATTAAAGGTAAATTGATACTCATCCCCTTCGTCGGTAGGAATGAAATAGGCCCCTTCAAAATCAAGATCAATAACAAAACCCAGCTCCTCAAGTAAGTTAAAATAGCGATAAACCGTTCGCTTAGATATTTCAAGAATATCTGCGAGTTCTTTTGGGGTTCTTCTGCGCACCCCTTTCAGTAAGCTTATCAGCTTGAATATTCGCAATATCTTACGTTGTTCTGCCATCTAAGTATTGAAAAAAATATAGTTTGTAGATTTAGGCTCTAAACTAATCAAAATCTTCACGAATGAAAAAATGTTTTTTTACACTTATCATTTTAATGACATCACTAGGCAGTTACGGTCAAAACTATTGGCAGCAAGAAGCTCATTACAAAATGGACATCGACTTTAACAGCACGAATCATCAATTTGACGGTTTACAAGAACTAACTTACATCAATCATTCCCCCGACACCCTACACAAGGTGTTTTATCATCTATACCTAAACGCTTTCCAACCGGCGAGCATGATGGACATCCGATCGAGAACCATTATTGACTCAGATAGACGAGTTGGAAATCGCATTTCAAAATTGAAACAATCAGAAATGGGAATTCAAGAGATTCTGAGTTTAAAGCAAGATGGCAAACCCTTGGTTTTTGATATTAATGAAACCATTCTAGAAGTCTCTCTAATAGAAAGTATCCTACCAAATGACACAGTAGTATTTAGCATGGAGTTTGAGACACAGGTCCCCTTACAAATTCGTCGCTCAGGAAGAATGAATAAAGAAGGTATTGACTACTCCATGTCACAATGGTACCCTAAACTTTGTGAATACGACAAAGACGGATGGCATGCCAATCCCTACGTAGGAAGAGAGTTTTATGGCGTTTGGGGTTCTTTTGACATTACCATCCACATGGACTCAAAATACACCATCGCTGCATCTGGAATTCTTCAAAACCCAGATGAAATTGGCCACGGATATACAGAGTTAATCTTAGACTCGGTTCCCGACAGATTATCGTGGAATTTTAAAGCCGAAAACGTTCATGATTTTGTTTGGGCTGCTGACCCTGATTATACGCACGAAATCATTACCAATGACAAGGGACCCAACTTTCATCTTTTCTACCAAGAAGGAGAGAAAACAAAACACTGGAAAGATTTGGGGGAATACATGATTCGAACTTTTGAATATGCCGACAAACATTTTGGGGAATACCCCTACCCACACTACTCTATCATTCAAGGAGGAGATGGAGGAATGGAATACCCAATGGCTACATTAATTACCGGACACAGGAGTTTAAAAAGCCTTGTCGGCGTCTCGGTTCACGAAGCCATGCACAGTTGGTACCATGGCTTATTAGCTACCAATGAGGCTTTGTATGCTTGGATGGATGAGGGCTTCACCTCCTATGCTTCCAACCGAATTGAATATGAGTTTTTCCCTGAAGACTTTCCCAACACCCATGGTGGTTCTTACAAAAGTTACCAAAGAATAGCCAACAGCGATTATGAAGAACCTTTGTGTACGCACGCAGATCACTTTGACACCAATTGGGCTTATGGAGTTGCTTCCTACTCAAAAGGAGTAGTCATCTTAGATCAGTTAAGTCATATCGTTGGGCACGAAGTAGTCGACCGATCTTTGAAACGGTATTTTGATGAATGGGCCTATAAACATCCCGATGCAAGAGACTTTAAAAGAATCATTGAAAAAGAAAGCGATATGGAGCTGGATTGGTATTTTGAATATTTTGTAAATTCTACAAAAACCATTGATTTCGGCATCCACGAGGTCAGTAAAAAAGAGGATGAAACTCTAATCACACTAAAAAAAGGAGAAATGCCAATGCCGATAGAATTTGACATTGAATTTAATAACGGCGATATATCTCGGTACTACATTCCAACAGTATTGATGCGGGGAGAAAAATCCACAGACGCTACCATAAATGTATTACCCGACTGGCCATGGACAAACCCTTACTATTCGATAAATATTGATCTAGATCCTTCTAAAATTGCAGAAATTAGACTCCACACCACAGGACGTATTGCTGATGTAGAACCTCTAAACGACAGGGTAGTCATGCCTGAAAAATGGAAATGGAATAAGCATAAACTAAGACTGCAAATGGTGGAAAAGAAAAAGAAATACAAACTTCAAAAGTTTACTAAGATCAAAAAAACAGCCATCTAAAACTGGCAATCCGGGATTGTACTAATAGAAAACAAAAAAGCAAGTCTTTCCATCTTGATTTTTGTTAAATTTAAGATCTAGCCAACCAACTCACGTAAAAGTCGGTACGATCCATCAATTTGTTAAAATGAAACTATTAACAATTCCGGAAATACGAAAATTAGATGAGTACACCATTAAAAATGAACCCATAAGCTCATTTGATCTAATGGAACGTGCTGCATACAGATGTACACAATGGATCTGTAAAAACTATGCAAACAAAAAAACGTTTGCGCTTGTTTGCGGCCCCGGAAATAATGGGGGTGATGGTTTCGCAATAGCTCGTTTATTGAATGAAAAAGGATACACCGTATCTTGTTACAAGATCAATTTCTCCAACCGCCGTAGCGAGGATAACCTTAAACAGGAAAATCTATTTTCTAAAGACCATGAGCTAATTACCATTCAGAACACAAATGATCTTAAAAAAATAAAAGGTGACATCGTTGTTGATGCACTTTTTGGTAGTGGTTTAAGTAGAAATTTAAAGGGTGATTGGGCTGAATTAATTTACCACCTCAATTCACTTACTGCTCCCATCATTTCAATAGACTGCCCGAGTGGTCTATTTATGGATGTTGAAACAGCATCAGACGCAGCTATCATAAAAGCAAATACCTGCCTCTCTTTACAATTGCTTAAAAAAGGTATGCTTATCCCTGAAAATGAAAAATATCTCGGACAGATAAAGCGTATCGATATCGGTTTATCAATAACAGGGATTGCCTTATCAGACTGTCGTGACTTCTTTCTTGAGAAAAAGGATCTAAAAAACATCTACAAGCCAAGACCCAAATACAGCCACAAAGGAGATTACGGTCATGCACTAATTGTTAGCGGTTCTAAAGGGATGATCGGAGCTACGGCACTTATGGCGAAAGCCTGTTTAAGAACAGGTGTTGGACTACTAACCATCCATGCGCCAAATTGCGCATACGACATCCTTCAGGCTACCATTCCAGAAGCAATGATCCAATGTGATGAAGAAAATAATCACATTAGTAGCATTCCTTTTGATAAAAAACACTGCATAGGTGTGGGACCAGGCATTGGAAAAAACAAAAAGACAATTAATGCCCTATCCGAATTACTCAACGAAGTCAACACTTCCCTATTATTGGATGCAGATGCACTCAATATCATTGCAGCGAAAAACAATCTGATTTCTAAAATACCAAAGAACAGTATTTTAACACCTCACAAAAAAGAAGCAGCACGACTGTTAAATACATCAATAAAAGACTGGGAGCTCCATGAAAAAGCCCGGGAGTTTGCCATAAAACATCAGGTTTATTTTGTTTTAAAAGGCGCGCACAGTCAGATTCATTGCCCGAATGGCGATTGCTATTTTAACAGTAGCGGAAATCCGGGAATGGCTACCGCAGGTAGTGGAGATGTTTTATCAGGAATCATAAGCAGCTTGCTGGCTCAAAACTACGGCCCTCAAAATGCGGCCTTATTGGGCGTGTATTTACACGGTTTAGCAGGCGATCTTATGGCAAAAAAAATCTCAGAAGAATCTCTTTGTGCCGGAGACATCATCGACGGAATTCCTTTGGCCTACAAAGTCTTAAAAGAAAAGTAATCAAAGACCAACCTTCTTGGCGGACCTACTTTGTCAAGAGTTGTTTTAAAATCTGAGGTCCGCTCTTGATCGATTTTACCGCCCAGTCTACTTTCTTGTCTAAAATTTCTTCCTCCGACAAACGCCAGTCCACCTCCGACTTTTTTAATCGCGTAACCACATCATGTAAAACCAAAGCTGCAGAAACAGAAATATTGTAACTTTCTGTAAACCCATACATAGGTATTCTTACAAAAGCATCTGCCTGATCCAATACCCGATCCGACAAACCGTCTCTTTCCGTTCCAAAAAAGAAAGCCGATTTCTTGCTGATATCAAATTCCGGAAGGAAAACATCATTCGTATGTGGCGTAGTGGCCACAATTTGAAAGCCCTGAGATTTGACCTCGTCGATACAATCCTGGGTATTATTTTCCTTTTCATAATAGCTGTGCATGTCGACCCATTTTTCAGCGCCCATGGCCACATCTTTAGACAACTCGTATTGATTGTGGTTGGCTATTACGTGTAAATCCTGAACGCCAAAACAATCGCAATTTCGCATAACAGCACTGGCATTGTGAGATTGAAACAAATTTTCTACGGCAACCGTAAAATGTCGGGTTCGATTGTCAAGAACGGCATCAAACTTCTGAATGCGTTCCGGACTTAAAAAACGTTGCAACTCAACTAAAAGCTCTTTTTTGTTCATTTTTTTGGGGGCGATAGAGAGGGGGTTAAGAATAAATCGTTGCTATCAGTTTACGTGTTGCTCCATGATTTCGAAACTCACAAAGGTAAACCCCTTGCCAAGTTCCTAAATTTAACTCAGCATCTGTAATGGGAATAGACAAAGAAAACCCCATGATGGAAGACTTAATGTGGGCAGGCATATCATCAGCCCCCTCAAGCGTATGCTTATAAAAGGGTTCGTTTTCTTTCACAAGATGATTCATCGACGCTTCAAAATCCATCCGAACTGTAGGGTCGTAGTTTTCGTTAATCGTTAAAGCCGCCGAAGTGTGTTGAATGAATAAATTCAATATCCCTTGTTGAGGCAATTCAGGTAAGTGAAACTGCACCTCCTTTGTAATCAAATGAAACCCTCTGCTTTTAGCGGTTAAAAAAAGTTCTAATTGTTGAATCATATATCTAATTATTACTCAATCAGTGAGGAGCTAAGGAACGTTTAAATCTGTAACGATGAATATAACCAAATTAGTAAAATTTTAGGGTTAAATACTTCGTGTTTAACATTTACTTACCAAGACGCAGTCCAATAAGAACCATCTTTGACTCAATAAAACATGGATCTAGGAAATATTATTGATTAAAAAAGAATAATTTTACCCGAAACACATGCTATGCAACGTTATTTATCTGAACTTATAGGAACATTTGCCATGGTCTTTTGTGGAGCAGGAGCCATCATTATGAATGATGTTAGTGGTGGAATGGTAACTCATGTGGGAATTGCACTCACCTTTGGACTCATCGTTATGGCAATGATCTATTCCTTAGGCGAACTCTCAGGGGCGCACATCAACCCCGCAGTAACAATAGCTTTTTGGGCAGCAGGACGCTTTAATAAAAAAGAAGTACTTCCCTACATCACAGCTCAAATTATAGGAGCTTTACTCGCCTCAACAATACTTTACCTTCTGTTTCCAACGCATGAAACTCAAGGAGCTACACTTCCTTCTGATACGGCAATGCAATCTTTCATACTCGAAGTTATTTTAACGTTCATTCTGATGTTTGTAATCATGAAAGTCTCTACAGGCTCTAAGGAAACCGGAACCATGGCAGGAATTGCCATTGGAGGTGTGGTCGGCTTAGAGGCCTTGTTTGCAGGCCCTATAACGGGCGCATCTATGAATCCGGCAAGATCCATAGCGCCAGCTCTTTTCTCTGGGCATACGGAGCACTTATGGGTTTATATTGCAGCGCCAATCCTGGGTGCTTTGTTGGCCATTTTAGCCTGTAAGGCGATCAAAGGAAAAGAATGTTGCCCAGGATGTTGATATATTGACAATGGATAATGGATAATTGACAATGGATAATTGACAATGGATAATTGACAATGAATAATGACTGATTAATAATTAACAAATTAATCTGACCGCAAGACATACTTCGACAACCCCCAACAACCAACCTATTAACGTATTAAGGTACTAAAACGCCTTCGACAAGCTCACCCTACGACCCCGAAACTTCGGGACAGGATGACAACTGAAAACTGTATATCATTTTATATATTTGACAAAAGAACAAAACCGGAAGAAATGGGAAGAGCATTTGAACTTAGGAAAGGTCGAAAGATGAAGCGTTGGGCAGCCATGTCCAAAACATTCACCAGAATTGGAAAAGATATTGTAATGGCCATCAAAGACGGTGGGTCGGATCCGGAAACAAATTCAAAATTAAGGGCTGTAATTCAGAATGCGAAAACAGCCAATATGCCCAAAGACAATATTGAACGTGCTATAAAAAAAGCTTCAGACAAAGATACTTCCAATTATAAAGAAGCTCTTTTTGAAGGGTATGCCGCTCATGGTATAGCCATATTGATTGAAACAGCAACTGACAACAACAATCGTACAGTTGCCAATGTACGTAGTTATTTCAATAAATGCGACGGTTCCTTGGGTACTTCGGGCTCTGTAGAATTTATGTTTGAACACAAATGTAATTTTATGATTGCCAACACCGGGCAAGACCTTGAAGAACTCGAATTTGAATTGATTGACGCAGGAGCAGAAGAAGTTTTCGAAGACGAAGATGGAATCATGATTTATGGAGAATTCCCAAATTTCGGGGGCATCCAAAAAGCTTTGGAAGAAAATGAATTTGAGATCTTAAGTTCTGGCTTTGACCGCATCCCCACTACCCTAAAAAAGTTGTCTGAGGAACAAGAAGCAGACGTGCATAAGCTCCTTGAAAAAATAGAAGATGATGATGATGTTCAGAACGTCTACCACAACATGCAAGAATAACCTATCAGTAAGTATCTAAAAGCTCCATTAGGAGCTTTTTTTTTTGCTCACATATATTCACAGAAAACCAGCTTGGAAACAAAAACAAACAAATTTTGTTTCCTTTGTTTATTATCCTTAATTTTGCAATCTAAGATGGAACGAATCACACATATTATAGAAGGATCTCTACAATTGTTTATGCAAGAGGGGGTAAAACGAGTCAATATGGATGACGTTGCTTCCTTTTTAGGAATGTCTAAAAAAACACTCTATCAATACGTAAGCAATAAAGGAGATTTAGTAGAAAAGGCCTTCAAACTTCATCAAGACCGCATATTGGAGATGATCAACAACATTCAAAAAAAGAATGACAATCCAATCGACGAACTTTTTGAAATCGACGATAATGTTAGTCATATGCTAAAGAACAGGCCTCCAATGATGATTAATGATCTCAAAAAATACTATCCATCGGTATGGGTCATTTTAGACAAGATTAAAAAGGAAACCCTTTTCTCCTGCATAACTCAAAATATTCAACGCGGAAAAAACATGGGTTTGTATCGAAAGTCTGTCAATGAAACAATCATAGCAAAACTTATGCTTAGTAGGATTGATGCGCTTGTTGATGATGAAATCTTCCCACTCACCGAGTACAGTTTCAAATCACTTTTAACCGAGAATAGAATCTATCACATTCGTGGAATTGCCACAGAAAAAGGCATCTATTATTTAGAACAAAAATTAAACAATGACTAAGAAAATCATCTTTCTAGGGTGCTGCATGCTCAGCTTTATCATTCAAGGACAACATTCATTTTCCCTGGAAGAGGCACAAAGTGTTGGTTTGCAAAATAACCTTGAAATTCAGAATGCCTATTTGGATGTAAAACATGCCTCCAAACAAATGTTGGAAACAGTTTCTATAGGTTTGCCACAAATTCATGCAGAAGCTCAGTGGCAAAACTTCCCAGAAGTACCAACGAGTCTTGTTCCCGCATCACAGTTCAACCCCAATGCACCCGACGACGTTTATACCGAAATGCAGTTTGGAATCCCACACACAACAACAGGTTCAATTACGGCAAGTCAACTCATCTTCAACGGAAGTTATATCGTGGGTTTGAAAGCTACGAGATCCTTTATGAACTTTGCTGAAATCAGCAAAGACCTTACAGAAAACCAAATTAAAGACAGTATTACCACTGCCTATTTCAATGTTTTAATTGCAAAAGAAAACCATGAGTTTCTTGAAAACATCGTTCAAGTTCACAAAGATATCGTTACGGAAACAGAAGAAAGATACAGCAACGGTTTTCTAGAAGACATCGAAGTGGATCGAATGGCTATGGTACTCGCAAAAATGGAAATGCAGTACAACAATGTCCAAAGACAAAGTGAAATTGCTGAGGCCTATCTTAAACTCATCATTGGCATCCCTTTAAGTGATTCGGTAACACTAACAGACAGCCTGCAATCTATACTTGACTCCAGTGTAAATTTCAAATTGGAAAAAGCTCAAATAAAAAATCGATTGGAATATCAAATCGCCGACTTAAATATAGAATTAAAAAAATTGGATATGCGACGCTATCAAACGGACAAGTTACCAAGCGTAGCCGCATTTGCATCTATAGGTAGCAGTGCCATGGGTTCCGACTTCAATGCCTTTGAAGAAGATACTAAGTGGTATCCCAATCAATTAATCGGTTTAAAAATTACGCTACCCATATTTGATGGTTTAGGTGGAACCGCTCGAATTCAAAAAGCACGTATCAAATACGAACAAGCAAAAAATGAAAAAGAACTCCTTACACAAACTTTAAAGCTGGCACATCTTGCTGCCCAAAGCAATTATTTGAACGCCATCAGCAACTTTAACCACCAAGAAAACAACCTAGTCTTGTCTAAAAAAATATACGATAAAACCATGACTAAATACAAAGAAGGATTGGTAAGTAGTATCGAATTATCTCAGGCAGGAACAGATTACTTAGAAACCAATACCGATTTCTCAAAAAGCATACACAATTTATTGATTAGCAACTTGAACTACCAACGTTCTCTAGGAAAATAAAAACCATGAAAAAACAAAATATATACATCGCCACGCTTTGCATTTTACTTTCATCTTGCGGTCAAGAAGAATCAAACAACAGTAGCAAAAGTGTACAATTAAAAGATCTAAAATCTCAGTTGGTAGAACTTACAAACGAAATCAAAAAACTAGAAACTGATTTAAAACCAGCTACTGAACTACCGATTGAAAATAAAATCCCTGTTCGTATCGACACCCTCAAAGAGGAAGTCTTTTACCATTATATCGAACAACCGGGGAAAATAAATTCGAAAGAAAACATTTTAGTAAGTGCTGAAATGGGTGGACTCATTACACAAATTAATGTTAAGGAAGGACAAGCAGTTCAAAAAGGACAAACAATCATTGAACTGGACTCAGACATCATGCAAAGTAATGTAGAAGAATTGAAAGCATCACTTGAACTGGCAAAAACAACCTTTGAAAGACAAGAGACGCTGTGGAACAAAAAAATCGGTTCAGAACTGCAGTACCTTCAAATCAAAAATCAATACGAATCGTTGCAAAAAAAGCTTGACGCTGCAGAAACACAATTGAAAAAATTAAACATCTCAGCGCCTATCCATGGGGTCATTGAAGAGTTATTTCTAAATACAGGAGAACTTGCCAACCCAGGTAGGCCAGCTTTTAGAATCGTAAATACAGAAAGGGTTTACGTTGAATCGGATGTGGCGGAACGCTATGCAAACGCATTACAAAAGAACAGCCCTGTGAAAGTTAAATTCGATGCTCTTGGAATTCAAAAAGAGAGCTCATTGAGTTTTGTAGGGCAAGTCATTAACCCAGAAAACAGCACATTCAAGATCAAAATTGAACTTGATAATCCCAAAGGATATCTCAAACCCAACGGAACTGCTTCCCTTGAAATACAAGACTACGTAAACAAAAAATCACTCGTCGTTCCCTCTCAAATAGTAAAAAAAGACATGCGTGGCGACTACTTATTCATCAATAAAAATGGAAAAGCTGAAAAACTGTATGTAGAAATGGGCCTTTCTCAAGACGACAAAAGTATGATTAGCTCTGGACTCAATGTAGGAGATGAAATCATTGTTGAAGGTTACAGTGAAGTCGTTAGTGGAAGCTTGTTGGATATTAAAAAGTAAATTATGGCTCAGAAAAACAGAAGTTTCGGTCTTACGAACCTGTCACTAAAAAACAAGACCTCGGTATTTATTCTTACCGTCTTACTGACATTATTTGGTTTATTCTCCTACAAGAATATGCCAAAATCCTTATTCCCAGATATCGTCATGCCTACCATCATGGTACAAACGGTATACCCCGGAAACTCTCCTGCTGACATTGAAAACCTGATTACCAGACCGATAGAAAAACAAATAAAATCGGTCAAGGGAATAAAAAATCTAAGTTCAAACTCGATTCAAGACAATTCGAGCATTATTGTTGAATTCAACACCGATGTAGAAGTCAAATCTGCCTTACAAGATGTAAAAGATGCGGTTGATAAAGCCAAAAGCGATCTCCCTAACGATTTGGATATAGACCCTATGGTCATGGACATTGACTTCTCTGAATTCCCCATCCTAAACATCAATCTTTCTGGTGACTACAGCTTGGACGACCTAAAAGTGTATGCGGAAGAGCTTCAGGATCAAATCGAATCGCTATCGGAGATTTCAAAAGTGGAAATTACAGGTCTACTTGATCGAGAAATCACCATCAAAGCAGACCTCCACCAAATGGAGAGCAACAAAGTTAGCTTTAGAGATATTGAAGATGCTGTGGGTCATGAAAATGTTTCCATCGCTAGTGGTGATATCCTATTAGGAAACTCAAGACGATCGGTACGAACCGATGCCGAATTTAAGTCGGCACGTGAAATTGAAAATATCATCGTTAAAAGTGAAAAGGGGAATATTGTATACCTAAAAGATATCGCTGAAGTTGTTAATGGCTACGAAGAACGAGAAAGCTTTGCACGGCTTGATAAAAAGCCCGTTGTATCGCTAAACGTAGTCAAAAAAAGTGGGGAAAACTTATTGGTAGCAACGGATAAAATTATGGGTATTTTAGATGATGCCAAAGCCACTCAATTTTTACCTCAGGGACTAAACATCTCTATTACCAACGACCAGTCAGAACAGACACGTGATCAACTCGATAATTTAGAGAATAGCATCATTTTTGGGGTTATTCTTGTTATTCTGGTTTTACTTTTCTTCTTAGGCCTAAGAAACTCACTATTTGTAGGACTAGCCATTCCCCTATCCATGTTTATCAGTTTTGTGGTGTTGGGTGGAATGGGCACCACCATGAATATGGTGGTTCTTTTTGCCTTAATCTTGGCTTTGGGAATGCTGGTAGATAATGCTATCGTTGTAATAGAAAACATTCATCGACTCTACAACGAAGAAGGCTTAAGCAGAATAGAGGCTGCAAAAAGAGGTGTTGGTGAAATTGCCGTTGCTATTATTTCCTCAACCGCTACGACTCTGGCAGCTTTCTTTCCACTGTTATTTTGGGACGACCTTATGGGTGAGTTCATGGGTTATATTCCCATGACGCTTATCATCGTTTTAGGCTCTTCGCTATTTGTAGCTTTGGTCATCAACCCGGTTTTTGCATCCACCTTTATGAAAAAAGATAAACGCGAAAAACCGAATAAAAACAAACTGTCTAAAATTACTGTTATACTTACCATTCTGGCCATCTTATTCTATTTAGCCGGTAAAACCCTCATGGGTTCTTTACTCATTGCATTTGCAATTTTAACCTTAATTAATGGTTTACTGCTTACACCTGTATCGTACTGGTTTCAGGATTCCCTCCTAGTAAAACTCGAAGATCAATATGCAAAAACTCTAAATTGGGCCCTAAATGGTTCAAAGCCCTACTTTCTGTTAGCAGGAACAGGACTTCTACTCTTTCTTTCTATCGGATTCTTTGCGTTTAAAGCACCCAAAGTAGAATTCTTCCCTGTAAATGAACCTAAATACGTGAATGTCTTTGTTGAGGTTCCTATAGGCTCAGATGTCGGACTTACCGACTCCATCACCCATTTGGTAGAAGATGAAATTTTCGAGATATTAAAACCCTTCGAGGATGCTGTATCCTCAGTAATGACCAATATCGGCTCAGGAACAACTGACCCGAATGAAATGGGAGGAAATACGGGCGTAACACCCAATAAGGCGCGTATTACTATCAACTTCAAAGAATTTAAATATAGACAAGGAGTTAATACCGGAGAGGTTATGAAATTAATCTCCTCCAATCTAACCAACAGGCCGGGGGTAGAAATAAGTGTTGACAAAAACCGTGAGGGGCCACCTATGGGGAAACCCATCAATATCGAAATCAGAGGTGAAGATTTCGAAAAACTACTTTCCATCTCTGATGAAATAAAAAACACCATTGATCAAGAAAATATCCAGGGAATTGAAGGCTTAAAAATTGATTTAGAATTGAGTAAACCCGAGCTTTTAATTGATATTGATAGAGATCAAGCAAGAAGGCTAGGCATTTCCACCTATCTCGTTGCTAGTACCGTTCGCACGGCACTTTTTGGTAAAGAAATTTCAAAATTCAAAGAAGGTGAAGATGAACACCCAATTGTACTAAGACTCGATGACAAATACCGCTACAGTGTCCCTGCTTTAATGAATCAAAGGATTACCTATCGAAGTCAATCTTCAGGACAAATTAAACAAATCCCTATTTCCTCTGTAGCTACTTATACGTACAATACCACCTATGGTTCGGTGAGTCGTAAAGACATGAAACGTCAAGTTACACTCTACTCTAATGTACTCGAGGGGTACAATGAAAATCTAATTAATGAGCAACTAAAACAAATTCTAGCAGATAAGAAACTACCTCCTGGGTACCTACTTCAATTCACCGGGAAACAACAAGAACAAGCACAAACACAAGACTTTCTTTCGAAGGCTTTGATGATTGCTATAGCCTTAATTACTCTGATTCTTGTGAGCCAATTTAACTCAGGTATTAAACCTTTTATCATCATTGTAACCGTACTTTTTAGTACCATAGGCGTGTTTTTCGGCTTGGCCTTGTTCAATATGGATTTTGTCATCATCATGACCGGGATAGGAATTGTATCTCTAGCCGGAATTGTCGTCAACAATGCCATCGTTCTTATCGATTACATTGACCTTCTCAAGGTACGTAAGCGTAGAGAATTAAACCTTGAGGAAGACTCCATCTTAGATAATCATACAGCCATGTCATGCATTCAGGAAGGAGGACAAAAACGTTTAAGACCTGTATTACTCACAGCCATTACAACGATACTCGGCTTGTTGCCATTAGCCACCGGGATGAATATCAATTTCTTCACCCTACTGACTGAATTTGATCCTCAAATTTTCTTTGGTGGCGACAACGCCATCTTCTGGGGACCGATGGCCTGGACGGTGATCTTCGGATTAAGTTTCGCTACTTTCTTAACGCTGATATTGGTTCCTGTGATGTACTTACTGGCTGATAAGGTTCGGAATAAGATGGTGAAAGTAATTTCATGACAGATTTATTGCCTCTGTATAAAGTAATTAAATCGATTTAATTACTTTTGCCCCACAATTGCTGACGTAGCTCAGTTGGTAGAGCACATCCTTGGTAGGGATGAGGTCGTCGGTTCAAGTCCGATCGTCAGCTCAAAGCGACATTTCATAAATATGAAGTGTCGCTTTTTCTTTACCGCTGTTTATCTTTATGAACCCTAAATAAAAAGATCTTTTTACCTGATTATGATCCTTTTAATGTTTAACAATCTTAAATGTTTTTACTACTTCTTTTTTGGTTGTATTTACCTTTAATACATATACTGCTTCCGGTAAATTAACCATGTCTATGCTTGTTCGGATGCCTGTCAGTTTATTATCATCCAATATATTACCCAGAAGATCATATAATTGATAATTTAATGATCCTGTATCATACTTCCCCTCGATCTCAAGTGTCAACAGGCTTGTTCTGGAATTGAAATAGGTGGACAGTACTATAGAAGTGTTTGAAATATCTTCTTTTTGATCTGGAGAAGCTATGCGCCATCCACTTCCTCCACAGTCTCCTCCATCATTATCATAACAGCTAAGATCCGCACCGTATGATTGATCTGCCCCATCACAATATCCATCTGCGATCCAGGATTCAGGGAAACAATCTCCACTACCATCACAATCTAAGATTTCCCCATCTGAACAAGTTGTTATATGGATTGGTGTTGAACCACTAAAAGCACCCTCACAAACTCCTGCGTCATAATGATGAGCCGCACAATTAAGGTTGATGTATATCCCTTGATACTCATAAGACCCATTGTCACAATAGCCATCATCTAACCAAGCCTCAGGGGTACAATTTCCATCACAATCGAATATTTCTCCGGGCGGGCAACAATCTCCGGCATCCTGATCTAAAGCTTCACAATTGAAATAAATAGGATGGCCTCCAGACTCATAAGAACCGTCATCACAAGATCCGTCGGATAGCCAACTTTCGGGTGCGCAGTTTCCATTGCAATCTAAAATAGTTCCTTGATCCACAAATACTCCATGCTCACAAACATCACATTCACTTGAGGGGTAATTGATGGTTAAATTTAAGGTTACCGAAGAATCACAACCCACAGTATTTGTTGTACTCCAAGTATACCTCCCACTTGTGTCATAAGTAGTACCGTTCCATTCAAAAGTATCGCAAGCGATTTTTTCAATCGCACTATATGTAGGATATATACAAGAACCATCCTCATCAGTCACCTGAATATTATAGTTACATGCGACAGGATCCAAACAACCAAAAATTTGTTCTTCCAATATTCGCAAATCATCTTTGGGAACAAAATTTCGATAATAATGGCAAGAACCATCATCCATTGTCGCTTGAGCATTGAAATTAACCGCACTTTCGTCAATACAACCTGTAGAGACAGGAATTCGAACATGATGACTAAAAGGATCGCTAGTTATCGTTTGAATACAATCCCTATAATAACCAGTAAGATTTTGTTCATGATCATTACATATACAAGCCTTTAATTCTTCACTTAACAACTGATCATAAAACCACCCCGAATACTCATAGCACGCTTCTTCGTAAGTCATGGACATTGGCTCTTCTTCTTTATGTTCCTCTGAAATCTCAATTTGAATTTCAGATTCTGAATCTCCTTGAGTGTCGTCATCTATCGGATAATTACTAACCAAACGGAATAAACATAAGTCTGTATCAACATTTTTATGAGGTATACATTGATTAGCAGGTTCGACATCGAACCTAACCGTATAATGCTTTGCATATCCATCAAAAAAAGGCTCATTAGACCAATAATCATATTGCGGATTAAAATCAACAAACTCGTTATTTTCAATTAAATACTCTCGGGCCAAATCAATCTCCTGAAGTTCTGCATCACTTGGTAAACCCCACCTATGCTCCACATCAATATCATTAAGACCATTAATTT
>ERZ1047985.463-NODE-463-length-32365-cov-6.317487_pt1 | contig 32365 bp, 46 predicted proteins | sample MGYA00383097_ERZ1047985 | MGnify/ENA primary metagenome ERZ1047985 (study PRJEB29581, sample SAMEA5548367) | metagenome | biome: marine; feature: coastal; material: water | depth 50 m | study: Short-term variability in the microbial, nano- and picoplankton...
CTGTTAGAACAGAAAGGCTATTACAGTAAGTTGTTTGAGTTGCAGTTTAGTAGTTAGGAGCCAGGAGACGGAAGTCAGGATGACAACTTAAAACTTTCTGACTGCAAGACTGCAAGACCGCAAGACTGCATGACTGCATGACTGCATGACTATTTTCAGGAAAGCCAACAAAAAATCCCACCGTATTAGGATGGGATTGTGTTTAGTATTCTTCCTCGTTCCAGAGGAAATCTTCTTCGGTTGGATAATCGGGCCAAATTTCTTCAATCGACTCGTAGGTATCCCCTTCATCTTCTATCGCCTGTAGATTCTCTACAACCTCAAGTGGGGCACCGGTTCGAATTGAGTAATCTATCAATTCATCCTTCGTCGCCGGCCAAGGAGCGTCACTCAAATATGATGCTAATTCCAGAGTCCAATACATAATAAAGTTGTTCTATTTTTTTGCAAATATAAATTATTTAACAAATAAAGCAAGTGTTTGATGAACTCTCTCAAATTAATCTTTCTTTGGCTTCCAAGGGGTTTCAGTTACCTTGAGGTTTTTTGTCAAAATTCGAGACAGCATAAAAAGATAATCAGACAGCCTATTTAAGTATTGAATAACTACATCATCAATAGTAAAATTTTCAGCAAGTTCAACCACCAATCGCTCTGCTCGTCTACAAACACAACGTGCTATATGACAGTAAGATACAGTAGAGTGTCCTCCTGGCAATATAAAGCTTTGGATAGGATCAAGCTCTTGTTCCATAAGATCAATTGCAGATTCTAAAGCTGCTACATCCGATGTCGTCATGACAGGTAATTTGCTTTTCGCTTGTTCAGTTTCGGTTGCCAAATGCGCTCCGAGTGTAAATAATCGATCTTGAACTTGAATTAATTCTAGATTCATTCTTTCATCACTTGATAGATCTCGCAACAATCCAATGTAACTATTCAATTCATCAACAGTTCCATAGGCATGGATTCTTAAGTGTCCCTTAGACACTCTCGTGCCACTGAATAAGGATGTTTTTCCTTGATCCCCTGTCTTTGTATAAATTTTCATACTAACCTACCAATTTTACAATATTAGTATTTTTCAAATCAGATGCAACCAAACCATCTTTTAATCGCAGTATGCGGTGCGCATAAGATGCTACCTCTTCTTCGTGGGTAACAACGATGAGTGTATTCCCCATTTGATGAATCTCTTCAAATAGACGCATGATATCCTTTGATGTTTTAGAATCTAGATTTCCAGTGGGTTCGTCTGCCAAAATAATAGAAGGGTCATTAACCATAGCTCTTGCAACAGCAACACGCTGCCTTTGACCTCCAGAAAGCTGATTAGGATGATGATCCATACGATTTTCTAATCCAACTTTCTTGAGTACATCTTTCGCTTTATCATTACGTTCGTTTTTACCATAACCCGCATATATTAGTGGTAATGCAACATTTTCTAATGCTGTCAATCTAGGTAATAAATTAAAGGTCTGAAAAACAAAACCTATTTCTTTGTTACGAATATGAGCCAAACTGTCATCTTTTAAGAGACTTACGTTAGTTCCATTTAAATAATAAGTTCCGGCAGTAGGCGTGTCCAAGCAACCTAAAAGGTTCATGAGTGTGGACTTACCACTTCCAGAGGGACCCATCATGGCAAGATATTCATTTTTCGACACAGAAACATCAATTCCTCTCAAAGCCTTAACAGTTTCGGCTCCTACGGTAAATTCTCTTTTTAATCCTTTTATATCGATCATTGTATTTAATAGGTATTAGGTGCTTTATAACTGGCACTTTATACTTGGCACTTTATACTTGATACTTAGCGCTTGGCACAAAATACCGAATATTATTCAACGCATCTTCACAACAAAATGTTGTTTTGCCTGATTCCTATTCATCAGCAAGATACCAAATTGAAATAAGTCTATTGAAATAGTAACGACCTTTAAGCTACATAGATTTTCCCAAATGAAGTCCTTATGCTTATTCTCGTGGGGTTTATAAACAATTACACATTTATAATCAGAAATCTCAGCTTCCGTATGAGCGTCAATTTCATCCAAGTAAATTAAATCGGTGTTTCGATTTTCCAATACGGAAACATCCAACTGCTTAAAGACACCTCTTTCGTATTCGGAAAAACATTGAATGGATGAAACCGATAATGCCTTATGAGCATTGGGAACAGACAAAGCTAAGGAGACAATAAAGTTTCCACTCGGTACAAAAACTGAATTTGGTTGGTAAAACGAAGCCCATCGGTACAAAAACAAGGCATTTGCTTCAGAAGTTGACTTCGAATATGTCGAGATTAGCTCTCGAAATTGTTTGAAAAAGTAAAACTCTTTTTTAGCGACAATGACTTCGTTGTAGAAGTCAAAAAGAAAGGGAGAATGTAATCCGTGAGCATTTACGGCAACCAAGCGATAATTAATGTAGGTCTTTATTTTAAAAAAAAGATGAGCTAACATGGCTAATGGGTTAAATTAACTCAGCTAATTCCATCCAACGATTCGTTTTTTCAGCGATTTCATCATCAATTGCTTTTAGGCGAATCCCTAACTCTTTCATTTTCTCAGAATCCAAACTAGGATCATTAAACTGTATTCCAATAGTCACTTTTTCTTGCTCTAAAACATCAATTACCGATTCAATAGAATCGTATTCTTTCTTCTCATTGTAAGTAAGCTTGCGCTTCTCCTCAACAACTTTTTCCTTAACGACAATTTTCTCTTTTGACTTCGTTTGCTTAAGCTTACCATCAGAAGAAACATTGGCTCTGTAATCGGTATAATTTCCTGGAAAATCTTTGACTTGACCCGCCCCCTCAAAAACAAACAAATGATCCACCAAACGATCCATAAAATAACGATCGTGAGAAACGGTAATCATGCAACCTTCAAACTCATCTAAGAAGTCCTCCAACACTTTAAGCGTTATCAGATCTAAATCATTTGTAGGCTCATCGAGGATTAAGAAATTTGGATTTTTCATCAGGATGGTAAGCAAATACAAACGCTTTTTCTCACCGCCACTCAACACCGAAACGTGCTTCCATTGTGCATCCTTAGAAAATAGAAAGCGTTCCAACAACTGTGCTGCGGTCATCTTCCGACCTCCAACCAATGGAATATACTCAGCAATATCACGTACAATTTCTATCACGCGTTTGCCCTCGTCCATCTTCATCCCACTTTGCGTATAATACCCGATCACAACCGTATCACCCACCACAATTTTACCTGCATCGATAGATTCAATTCCTGTAAGCATGTTCAATACCGTCGTTTTACCAACGCCATTCTTCCCTACAATACCTATACGGTCTCGCTTTTTAAATGTATACGTAAACTGGTCAAGAATCTTTAGATCGCCATAAGCTTTGGAGACTTTGTGTAGCTCAAGAATTTTAGACCCCAAACGTGTCATCTGAACTTCAAGTTGCACCTTATCGTTTTTAATTCTCTTTTTTGCCGACTTCTCTACACCATAAAAACTTTCAATACGAGCTTTAGATTTTGTACCGCGAGCTTTGGGTTGTCTACGCATCCATTCGAGTTCTTTGGAGTATAGATTCTTCGCCTTATCAATGTTCGTTTGCAATATGGCCTGACGCTCTTCTTTCTTTTCTAAATAATAGGTGTAATTCCCTTTGTAACGATAGAGGTCACCTTCTTCCAATTCCAAAATCTCATTACAAATAGCATCTAGAAAGTAACGATCGTGAGTCACGATAAAAAGTGTTACTTGTTCTTTAGATAAATACTCCTGCAACCACTCTATCATCTCTAAATCTAAATGATTGGTGGGCTCATCAAGAATCAAAAAATCAGGCTGATCAATTAAAATTTTTGCAAGAGAAAGCCTTTTTCTTTGCCCCCCCGAAAGTACCGAAACCTCTTGTTTTAGGTCATCAAGTTTTAGCTTCGACAAAATGGTTTTAACCTTTACCTCGTAATCCCAGGCTTCCAGTTGATCCATTTGATCAAATGCTTTTTGAAAGACATTCGTATCATCGGGATTTAATAGAGCCGCTTCATAGGCTCGGATGGCCAAAAGCATGGGGTTTTCCGACTCATAAATGGCTTCAAAGACTGTTTTTGCATCTCCAAAATTGGATTCTTGTTGCAAAAACGCAATCTGGATTCCCTTTCGGTAAACAATCTCACCGGTATCGGCTGGCTCCACACCGGCCAAAGCTCTTAATATGGTCGTTTTACCCGTACCATTTCGAGCCACTAAAGCCACTTTTTGCCCCTGATCAATCCCAAAGTTCAGGCCTTTAAAAAGGGTCTGAATCCCATATGATTTCCCTAAATCTTGTACCGATAAATAATTCATAGTGTGTGTAGAGTGCAGCGAGTGGCACTACTCATCTAATGTATTAATAATACGTATCCTTTAACAAGTAACTGCCAACATAATCGGCAACACCTTCTTCTAAAGTATGAAAGGACTTATCATAGCCAATGCCTTTCAACTTAGACATATTTGCCTGAGTAAAGTATTGATATTTATCACGAATATCAATGGGTGTATCTATAAAACTAATGTCTTCCTTCACATCCATTCCCTTAAAAGTTGCTTTGGCCAAATCCAAAAATGCTCTAGCGTTCCCAGTACCTAGATTGTACAAACCGGAATCTTTGCGATGGTGTAAGAAGAAATACAATACGGATACCACATCTTTCACATAAACGAAGTCTCTCAATTGCATTCCATCTTTAAACTCGGGATTGTGCGAACGGAATAATTTCATCGCTCCCGTTTCACCCACTTGCTTAAAGGTATGGTAAACCACCGAAGCCATTCTACTTTTGTGGTATTCATTAGGTCCATAAACATTAAAGAACTTTATTCCGGCCCAAAAATAAGGCTGACGTTCTTGAGCTAATGCCCATTTATCAAAATCATTTTTAGAATCTCCATAAGGATTTAGTGGAGCAAGCTTATCAACTACTTCGTGAGTATCTTCATAACCTAGCTCTCCCAAGCCATAGGTAGCGGCTGAAGAAGCATACAATAGGGGTATCCCATAATCGATACAGGCATTCCACATCTTCTTGGAATAATTAAGATTTAGCTTATCAAAAATCTCTTTATCAAACTCACTGGTATCAGTTCGTGCACCCAGATGGAATATGAATTGAACCAAACTTTCGTTTTTCTCCAACCACTCGAAAAAATCATCTCGATGTACTTTTTCAGAATACATTTTCCCTTCAAGGTTTTTGTTTTTGTCATCCCTTGAGAAATCATCTACCAAGATAATATCCTTGAAGTTCTCCTGATTTAACTTGGAAACCATACAAGAACCTATAAAGCCTGCTGCACCTGTAACTACTATCATAATTTTTTGTTCATCAATTCAAATGCCTTTTCCGTTTCTTCGGTAGGCATCTGACATACTTTGTTTTCGCAAACAAAGATACGTGTTTGACCTTTGCTAAAACGATTTTCGAGCAAGGGAAGTTTACTCTCCTTTGCTGCTCCACACAACATCTTATTTGGGATATAAATCGCATTTAACTCTACCGACTTTTCCGGAGCTTCTTTTCCAACAACTGCTACCTCATAAAATGGGTAGACCTGATTGATTAATAAGTTTAACCAATTGGAATACCCCGAAGGATAACGATTAACATCTCCAATAACATTACTCAACATCTGAATGGCTTTATCCCTATAATCTACCCGACCATAATGATGCGATAAAACAAACAGGTTATTTGCCATTACAGAGTTTGAAGCGGGAATTACATTGTCGTTCACTTCCATTTTCCGAGCAATCAATGCCGGATCTTCATCCGAAGTAAAAAAGAACATTCCCGACGCATCATCGTAGAAATGCTCGATAGAATAAGCCATTAATGCATCTGCTTCTTTCAGCCATTTCACATCAAAAGTAGCTTCATATAATTTTAAAAAAGCATCGATGACAAAGGCGTAATCTTCTAAATAAGCGTTAATGGTTGAACGCCCTTTCTTGTAGGAATGATTTAAACCTCCATCCTTTCGTAATTGTTTTTTCACAATAAATTTAGCATTCGCTATCGCCACATCTAAAAAGTGTTGCTCACCAAAAGTTAAATAGGCATCTACATAACCTTTCAACATCAAACCATTCCATGAGGTGAGTGTTTTATCATCCAGACCCGGGCGAATTCTCGTATTGCGTTCGGTCATCAATATCTTTTCAGAAGCAGCCATTTTTGCTCGCAGATTTTCTACGGTAATGTTGTACTTTTCAGCAAGTGTTTTATCATCATCTTCACGCAACAAGATGTAATTTTCGTGTTCCCAATACCCTTTTCTATTTACATTGTAATAGGCTGCAAAAAGCTCATATTTATCGCCTAACAAGGTCATCAACTCCTCTTTCTTCCACACATAGAATTTTCCTTCTTCCCCATCGCTGTCAGCATCTAAAGCGGAATAAAAAGCACCTTCATCAGAGCGTAACTCACGTTCAATAAACTCTAAGGTACCATAAACCAGATTCTTATAATCCTCATCCTGAAACTTTTGGTAAGCCTCACAATACAAACTCACGATCTGCCCATTATCATAAAGCATCTTTTCAAAGTGCGGCACTTTCCAAAGTTTATCGGTTGAATAACGGGTAATCCCTCCTCCCAGATGATCGTAGATTCCTCCGTAAGCAATCTTATCAAGTGTTAATTTCACGTGATCCAAAGCGGCCTGATTAGCACTCAAATGTGCGTAACGCAATAAAAATTGATAGTTATTCGGAATAGGAAATTTAGGTGACCTGTTGGGTCCACCTTCTACATGATCAAAACGCTTCGCCCAGGAATCATAAACTGCTGAGAGTTGTGATCTCTTAAACTGAGCCTCTTGTTCATTAAACTCCACCAACTCACTTTGTCTTATCCCCTGAGTTAAACGGTCGGCATACTCTAACGCTTTTTCGGGTTGTTGCTCATAAAAATCTGCAACGGTATTTATTTGCTCGATCCACTGATCTCTTCTAAAATAGGTTCCGCCCCAAACAGGCCTTCCATCAGGTAAAACAATACAATTCAATGGCCACCCACCTCTGCCGGTCATCAGTTGTACGGCATTCATATAGATCTGATCTACATCAGGACGTTCTTCTCTATCGACCTTGACATTAATGTATCGATCGTTCATCACTTTCGAAGCAGAATCATCTTCGAAACTTTCGTGTTCCATGACGTGACACCAGTGACAAGCAGAATATCCAATACTCACAATCACCATTTTATTCTCGGCTTTGGCTTTTGCAAACGCCTCTTCACCCCAGGGATACCAATCTACAGGGTTATGTGCATGCTGTAATAAATAAGGCGAAGTTTCGTCTACTAATCTATTGGTATGTTCGTGTTCCATTGGGTATTTATCTTGTGACTGAACGCAAGAACTCGATAAAGTCAGGGCGAACAACACGGTCAAAAGTTTTTTCATTTGGTGTATTTTATGCTTTGCTAAGGTTTAAACCCGATGCAAAGGTTTTATACAAACAATGCCTTGTTTGATGTTTTTAGCAATTTCTTCTTCACCAAAAAATCATACATCTGTTTTATGGCTGCTTTTCCTTTTCCCCCAAGTGAAAGGCTATAATCATTCACATATAAACTAATATGCTTTTGCATTACCTCTTCATCCATTTCCTGGGCGTACTCTTTTACAAAAGGCAAGCTCTCAGCCGGATTTTCAAAAGCAAATTCCAAACTCTTTTGAATGAGTCTTTGTACTTTTTCTTGTAAGCCGGAATCTAAGCTTCTTTTAATAGCTATTCCTCCCAAAGGAATGGGCATCCCTGTTCTTTGCTCCCAATATTCACCAAGATCTTTAACCTTTTCAAAACCTCTATCGGCATAGGTAAAACGATTTTCGTGTATAATCAATCCTGCAGAAACTTCTTTCTTTTTTACTGCGGATTCAATATCCGAGAAAAGCATTTCCCTTTTGTTTTGCAATTCGGGATAAGCATAATTCAACAAAAAATTTGCGGTCGTATATTTTCCCGGAATGGCAATTAAATCCTTATCCACAGGATTTAAATCTCCTTGATTTTTTATGAGTAGAGGCCCGCAATTATTCCCCAAAGCAGAACCTGAATCCATCATTACATATTCATCTAAAACATAAAAAAAAGCATGATAGCTCAATTTGGTAATATCCAACTCACCACGAAAGGCCATTTGATTCAGCTCTTCAACATCCCCCATATGTACTTCAAACTCTAATCCTTCGGCATCAATTTTACCATGAATTAATGCATCAAAAATAAAGGTGTCGTTAGGACAAGGAGAAAAACCTATACTCAGTTTCTTCATTATTAAATTAATTTCAAAATTTCAGTATTCAACCTTTGTATTGCCCTTGGGATATCCCAGGAAGCTTTATCTCTTCTTTCCACATAATTGGAAATAGCCCGAATTTGAACGCATGGGATCTTAGCCGTTTTACAAGCATAAAAGAATGCCGCTCCTTCCATACTTTCTACCTGAGGTCGGAGCCGTTGCTCAGTCTTTGCGATTCGTTCTTCAGAACCATGAGCCGTATTTACCGTTATCGACTTCACTTTTGGGTAAGTCAAATCCCAAATCTCCTGCTCATTACTTAAAACACCGGACTGATAAGGAAAATCATCCGCTTCAATGAGTTCCAGATCCAGTAGAGATAAAAAATGCTCTCCATCTTCGGCCCCCATTTCAGGAAACTGATCCTCTACGATCTCTACTACAGTTCCCAAAGGGATGTTTTTTTCAAACGAACCTGCAATTCCTGCATTGATCACTCTATCGTATTTGTGAGAAGATAACACCCGACCCATATGAAAAGAGGTTGCCACCATTCCAACACCCGTACACAACAGATCAAACTCGTTTCCATCTAAATGATACGAACTTAATTTATCATCTATGCGATTGATCTTCTCCGCCTTATCCAAAAGTGGCTTCAACTCCAAATGTGTTGCCGATACAATGAGTGTTTTCATAACTCAAAGATAAAAAATTGTTGTTGGTTGTTGGTTGGATGTTGTTAGTAATAAATATTTCAAAAAAGGTCGTAAAATCTTACTAACATACACAAGAAAACTCCTCTACCTAAAAATAATTAAGCAAAGCCATAGAGGCAATTAACTTCTCTAACTACTTGACTCCTGTATTCTATCTAAATAACTATCTTTGCGACATTAAATCAACGGAGAGGATGATCTACATCACGAGAAGAGAGCGCTTTTGCGCAGCACATAAATTATCCCACCCGGAATGGGATGCAGCTAAAAACCTGGAAGTTTTTGGCCCTTGTTCTAATGAAAACTGGCATGGACACAACTTTGTTCTTTATGTCACAGTAAAAGGACAGATAAATCCGGAAACAGGATTCGTCGTTAACCTGAAAGATTTAAGCCCTTTAATTAAAGAAAAAGTCATCGACAAAGTTGATCATAAAAACATCAATTTGGATGTAGACTTTATGAAAGGCAAAATGGCTTCTACCGAAGTTTTAGCGATCGAGATATGGAAGCAGTTATCAGCTCCCATAAAAGCTATTGGTGTAGAATTACACTGTATAAAAATTCAAGAGACAGAAAATAATTTTGTAGAATATTTCGGAGAATAATATGGGCTACAAGAAAATAGAACACTACGACGAAGAATGCACCAAATTGCTTTCTTCACACTACAAGGAGGTAATAGAAAATATTGGTGAAGATCCAAATCGTGAAGGTTTACTAAAAACTCCTGAGCGCGTTGCTAAAGCCATGCAATTCTTAACGCAAGGCTACGAACAAGATCCGGCTGAAATTTTGAAATCAGCGATGTTTGCCGAGAAATACGATGAGATGGTTATTGTAAAAGACATGGAAGTGTATTCACTCTGTGAGCATCACATGTTGCCTTTCTTTGGGAAATGCCACATTGCCTACATTCCCAACGGACATATTGTAGGATTAAGTAAATTCCCGAGAATGGTGGATGCATTCTCCAGAAGACTACAGGTTCAGGAACGTTTAACGGATCAAATCCGCGACTGTCTTCATGAAACCCTTAAACCTCAAGGTGTAGCCGTTTGTATTGAAGCACAACACCTATGCATGCAAATGCGTGGAGTTCAAAAACAAAATTCAATCACCACCACCTCTGCCTTTTCAGGAGCCTTTATGGAAGAAGACATCACTCGTCAGGAATTCATGAGTTTGGTGAAAGGGTTGAGTAGATAAAAAAGGTACTCCGTATAAGGTACTAGCCGTGGGGTGTAAATTAGAAAATAATTAAGCTGAAAGCTGAAAACAAACTATGAAAGCATACGTTTTTCCGGGGCAGGGCGCCCAATTCACAGGAATGGGCAAGGACCTGTATGAAGCTTCAGAAGAAGCAAAAGCATTATTCGAACAAGCCAACGAGATCTTGGGATTCCGTATTACGGACATCATGTTCGAAGGTGAAGCTGAAGAATTAAAGCAAACCAAGGTTACGCAACCGGCGATTTTCTTACACTCTACGATTCTGGCTAAATTATTAGGTGATCGTTTTAAACCTGAAATGGTCGCAGGTCACTCTTTGGGTGAAATTTCCGCATTGACTGCTGCAGGGGTTTTAGCTTTTGAAGATGGTTTGAAACTCGTTTCTAAAAGAGCCCTTGCCATGCAGGCGGCTTGTGAAGCTGAACCTTCTACCATGGCTGCTATTTTAGGCTTAGAAAATGAAGTTGTTGAAGCTATCTGCGACAAAGTTGACGGTATTGTGGTAGCAGCAAACTACAACTGCCCGGGACAGTTAGTTATTTCAGGTGCTGTTGATGCCGTGAATGAAGCCTGTGAACAATTAAAAGAAGCAGGAGCCCGCAGAGCTTTAGTTCTTCCGGTAGGAGGTGCATTCCACTCTCCATTAATGGAACCTGCTCGTAACGAATTGGCTCAGGCTATTGAGGCAACAACATTCAACACACCGGTTTGCCCTGTTTACCAAAATGTAACTGCCTCGGCAATTACAGATTCTGACGAGATAAAAGAAAATCTAGTAGCCCAATTAACAGCTCCTGTGCGTTGGACACAGACTATGCAGCAAATGATCGCTGACGGTGTCTCAGGCTTTACAGAAGTAGGCCCGGGAAAAGTCCTTCAAGGGCTGGTTAAAAAAGTAGATCGAAAAATGCCGACTGAATCGGCTGAAATCTAAAAAAAAACGCTCTTCGGAGCGTTTTTTTTTTGTTGTTGATTGATGATCAACCTCTATTTCAAATTTGCATAAAGTTTTAATTATTTGAGTTTATTTCAAACAAACATCAACCATATTGCTTTTCATAATAATCTTTATAAGCACCCGTAGTAACCCCCTCTAACCAATCAGAATTTTCCAAATACCAATCAATTGTTTTCCTGAGGCCTTGCTTAAAATCTACGGAAGGCTGCCACTTTAATTCATTACATAATTTAGTTGCATCGATGGCATAACGCTTATCATGTCCTGGACGATCCTTAACATAGGTTATTAATTTCGCTGAGCGTCCTTTAGAGCGACCTAATTTTTCATCCATCAACTCACACAATAGATGTATTAAATTAATATTTGTCCATTCGTTTAAACCTCCAATATTGTAGGTCTCTCCTTCTCTTCCGTGATGAAAAATAGTATCTATAGCAATTGCATGATCAATAACATACAACCAATCTCTGGTGTATTGTCCATCACCATAAACAGGCAATTCTTTTTCCTCTATAATGTTATTTATAAATAAAGGAATCAACTTTTCGGGAAACTGATTTGGGCCGTAATTATTAGAACAATTGGAAATCACAAAAGGTAAACCATAGGTGTTTCCATAAGCTCTGACAAAATGATCTGAACTTGCTTTTGATGATGAGTATGGAGATTGAGGATCGTATGCAGTTGTTTCTGTAAATAAACCACTCTCTCCAAGAGACCCATAGACTTCATCTGTAGAAACATGATAGAACACTTTCCCTTCATAAGCCCCATCCCATGTCTCTTTGGCTGCATTTAATAAATTCACCGTCCCCAGTATATTCGTCTGAATGAATGCCATAGGATCTTCAATAGAACGATCTACGTGAGATTCTGCAGCTAAATGTATCACTCCATCAATTTGATGTTTCTTGAAAACATCTCTTACTAGGTCTACATCCGCAATATCTCCCTTAACGAAGGTATAATTTGACGCTGACTCTAAATCCTTTATCGACTCTAGATTACCCGCATAAGTGAGTAAATCCAAATTCACAAAATTAGATTCAGGGTATTTCAAAACCATTAATCGTAAAACATGAGAACCGATAAATCCAGCTGCACCTGTAATGAGTATGTTCTTTTTTGACAACATTAGAATTAATCTTCTAGTTCTTCATAACGATCAATTTCTCTTTGGTAAAACTCATCAGCTTCTGCTAAAAGATTACTTATCGCTGTTGTTAGCTCAGCGTCATTATCAGTCCCTAACAATTCAGGTAAATCATCGTCTAACCATTTCACATCATCGTTATCTAAATTCAAGATAAAACGAGGTGACTCGGTATGAATAATGAAAACTGCATCTTGACATTCGGTGTTGTCTCCAACTAAAAATTTAGGTATTTCCATGTTTGTTATTTTCCTGCATATGATTTAACATCTTCTTTACTTATAGAGTCAGAACAAAAAATTATGAGCCTTTCAATGACATTTCTTAACTCTCTGATATTTCCAGACCAAGTATATTTTTTTAAGGTTTCCATCGCATCAGCACTAAACTTTTTCTCAGCAACACCATGTTCACCACAAATTTTCTTACTAAAGTAGGAAACTAACTCTGGTATATCCTCTTTTCTCTGGTCTAAAGATGGTGTTTTTATCAATATAACTCCGAGACGATGGTAAAGATCTTCACGAAAGTTACCACCTCTAATTTCCATTTGCAAATCTTTGTTAGTAGCAGCAATCACCCGAACATTTACTTTGATTTGCTTATCACTACCTACTCTTGATATTTTATGCTCTTGAAGGGCTCTCAACACTTTAGCTTGTGCCTTCAAACTCATATCGCCAACCTCATCTAGAAAAAGTGTTCCTCCATGAGCCGTTTCAAATTTCCCTTTTCTTTGTTTTACTGCGGATGTAAATGCGCCTTTTTCATGTCCAAAAAGTTCCGATTCGATCAATTCTGAGGGAATTGCTGCACAATTCACTTCAATCATTGGTGCTTTACTTCGTTCACTTTTCTCATGAATGGCATGAGCTATCAACTCCTTACCGGTTCCGTTTGCCCCTGTAATTAAAACACGTGCATCTGTAGGAGCTACGCGATCAATCATCTCATGGATTTTTGAAAGTTCCGGTGAGCTACCAATCATTTCATATTTCTTACGAACTTTTTTCTTGAGAACTTTATTTTGAGTCACAAGTTTTTTTCGATCAAGGCCATTTCTAATGGTACTAAGTAGTCGGTTCAAGTCTGGAGGCTTTGAGATGTAGTCGAATGCTCCTTTTTTAATTGAATCTACAGCGGTATCAATATCTCCATGACCAGAAATCATAACTATTGTCAAATCAGGTTGAATTTCTATTGCTTTTTCAAGCAATTCGATCCCATCCATTTTGGGCATCTTAATGTCACAAAGAACAAGGTCATATAAGTTTGCAGTAAGCTTATCAAATCCATCTAATCCATTTTCGGCCAGATCAACTTCATAACTCTTATCTTCTTCTTTAATGATATTCGAAAGCACATTTCGAATGGATTCTTCATCTTCTATAATAAGGATTTTTGCCATTGTGTTGAATTTATAATTATTTCATTAATCAATCCTTCTTTAAGTGCATAACTTGATGCACGTAAATCATGAATGGTAAGCCTATTTAATATATAATTTATCATGACAATACAAATAACAATCATGTCAGCACGCATTGGAATCAAACCTTCCATTTTCAATCGTTCGGCGAATGTTGATTGATTGATTATTCTTTGGATTTGATTGTAGTCATGCATGTCAAATTTGTAATATTTATTCTTTTTCCAATTTATAGGCGCTCCATTCTTACAACAAATCATTTCTGCTAAGGTATCAAAAGACCCGGAGGAACCAATAAGACAATTAACCTCATAAGCCTCAGTCATCTCAAACATCTCTTGCAATGAATTTTCAAAATGCAACTCAAGAGCATTCACATCTTCAGAGGTAATAGGGTCTTTTGGCTGAAAGGCCTCTAGTAATCTAGCCGCTCCGAGCTGGTAACTCTTTCTCCAGAAAGATTGCTTGTTATTAGCTATGATAAACTCAGTGCTTCCTCCGCCTATATCAATAATCAATTTAGGTTTTTCCTCTAAACTTATAGACTGCTTAACCCCTTTGTAAATTAAATCTGCTTCTTGATCACCATTAATGACGTGGATATGTATACCCATTTGACTTTTTGCATCATTCACAAATTGAACGCCATTATCAGCACTTCTAATTGCAGAAGTTGCTACCGCATAGAATTCATCCACACCATACTCGTTAAGCGTGTTCTTATAATCTTGTAATGCGTTTAACCCACGTTGGTAAGCATCAGGTGTAATGTAATCTTTTGTGATTCCTCCCTCCCCTAATTTTACGGGAATTTTGTTTTTATGGAGAATCGTATAACCTTCGCAGTTTAATTCTGCAACTAAAAGATTAAAGGTATTTGTACCCAAATCAATGATGCCTATTTTCTTCATTTCAATTTTATCTAATCCATTCCTCTGGTATTATCTATCAGCTATAGGGCATTCACAAGAAAATCAAGGTGCTTAAAACGAGAATATCCAACTAGTAAATATAAAACCAATAATTCACAAAACCATCTACAATTCAATTAACTGATAAATCAGCAACTAATAAGTCGTTCAAAACAAAAAGGCTGAGCAAATATGCTCAGCCTTTTAAAAACTATTTCTTAGCGTTCATTAATGGGAACGTAAGGTCTATCATTATGTCCAGTATACACCTGACGAGGACGACCAATAGGATCTCCGTTTTCACGCATTTCCTTCCATTGGGCAACCCATCCCGGCAAACGACCTAAGGCGAACATTACCGTAAACATATCCGTAGGGATACCTAAAGCACGGTAAATAATACCCGAATAGAAATCAACATTCGGATACAATCCTCGGTCAATGAAATATTGATCTTTTAAGGCTACTCCCTCTAACTCTTTGGCTATATCAAGAATTGGGTCATTAACTCCTAAGGCGCCTAACACATCGTCAGCAGCTTTCTTAATGATACGAGCACGAGGATCAAAGTTTTTATAAACGCGGTGTCCGAAGCCCATCAAACGGAAAGGATCAGACTTATCTTTTGCTTTGGTAATGTATTTAGAAACATCTCCTCCATCCGCTTTAATAGCTTCTAACATTTCGATAACCGCCTGATTAGCACCACCGTGAAGTGGTCCCCAAAGCGCAGCAATCCCTGCGGATATAGAAGCATACAGACTGGCATGAGACGAACCGACAATACGAACGGTAGATGCAGAACAGTTTTGCTCATGATCGACGTGAAGGATCAACAACTTATCCAGTGCTTTCGATACAACAGGGTCTACATGGTAATCCTCTGTTGGTAATCCAAACATCATTCTTAGAAAGTTTGAACAGTAATCTAAATTGTTATTTGGATATACAAGCGGCTGACGCATTCTATTTTTAAATGCCCAAGCAGCTAGTGTAGGTAACTTCGCAATGATTCTAATTATGGTTCCATTGACTTCTTCTGAAGAACGATTGGGATCTAAGGACTTCGGATAGAAAGCCGTTAGTGATGACACCAAAGAGGAAATAACACCCATTGGATGCGCTTTAGATGGAAAGCCTTCTAAAATAGCTTTCACATCTTCATGAACTAAAGTGTGATGTGTGATTTCTAATTGAAAATCTTTCAGTTGCTCTTCTGTAGGTAGCTCACCATAAATCACCAAATAAGCAACCTCAATGAATGAGGACTTATCAGCAAGTTCTTCTATGCTGTATCCCCTATGACGCAAAACACCCTTTTCGCCATCTAAAAATGTAATTGCACTCTCAGTTGAACCTGTATTTTTGAAACCTTTATCAATAGTAATAAGACCAGAAGTACTTCTTAGTTTACTGATATCAATAGCCTTTTCCCCCTCACTACCCTCGATAACAGGTAATTGATACAACTTACCTTCATAATTTAATTCTGCAAAATTTGACATCTATTCGTTTATTGATCGTTAATCTATTGTGTAATCGATGAAACTGACTAATCATGTCAGTTTCTTTATTTGTTTCTTACTTCAAAAAACTAAAATTCTTTCCTAGGAAAATTGCTGTATCTCCAAGAGCTTCTTCAATACGAAGCAATTGGTTGTATTTTGCCATACGATCAGATCGAGAAGCAGAACCCGTTTTTATTTGTCCGGTATTCAAAGCTACAGCTAAATCAGCAATTGTATTGTCTTCTGTTTCTCCAGAACGATGACTCATCACAGAGGTATAGGAGTTAATTTGCGCCATTTGCACCGCATTAATAGTTTCCGTTAAGGTACCAATTTGATTTACTTTTACCAATAACGAATTTGCAATACCCTCGTTAATACCTCTCGACAAACGATCTACGTTTGTAACAAATAAATCATCACCTACCAATTGGATTTTATCGCCCAAACGCTCCGTCAAACTTTTCCAACCTGCCCAATCATCTTCATCTAATCCGTCCTCAATAGAAAGGATTGGATATTTCTTACACCAGTCAGCCCAATAATCAACCATCTCTGCAGAAGTTAATTTATCACCTGTTGATTGATGGAAGTGATAAACACCTTCTTCAGCATTGTAGAATTCAGAAGCTGCGGCATCCATAGAAACGTAAACATCTTCACCCGGACGGTAACCTGCTTTTTCAATAGCGGTTAAAACCATCTCCATTGCTTCTACATTCGAACGTAAGTTTGGTGCAAAACCACCTTCATCACCAACGTTTGTAGCCAAACCTTTAGATTTTAAAACGGCCTTTAAATGGTGGAAAATTTCTGTCCCCATCTTCAAAGACTGAGAGAAAGTTTCAGCACCTACAGGCATCACCATAAACTCTTGAAAATCGATTGCATTGTCTGCATGCGAACCTCCGTTTAAGATGTTCATCATAGGAATTGGCAAGGTTCTCGCATTAACACCACCTATGTAGTTGTATAGCATTTGCCCTGTTGATGCCGCTGCTGCTTTAGCACTCGCTAAAGAAATAGCCAACATCGCATTCGCCCCTAAAATTGCTTTATTAGGTGTTCCGTCAATGTCAATCATCAATTGATCAATCCCGGCTTGATCTTCAACAGGCATTCCTACCAAAGAATCATATAATACGCCGTTTACATGATCAACGGCTTTAAGAACTCCTTTACCCATATAGGTGGACTTGTCACCATCTCTAAGTTCAACTGCCTCGTATTTCCCGGTTGAAGCTCCCGATGGAACTGCAGCACGTCCGAAAGCCCCAGATTCAGTAACAACATCAACTTCTACCGTTGGATTACCTCTTGAGTCAAGGATTTGGCGTGCGTGTATATCAGTAATTAAAGTCATTTTTAAAGCTAATTTTTGTGTGTTTTAATGTGATCAACAAACTGGTCAAACAGGTAACGTGAATCGTGTGGACCTGGAGATGATTCTGGATGAAATTGCACCGAGAAACACTTTCGATCTTTCAAACGAATACCTTCGACCGTATTGTCATTTAAATTTTTGTGTGTAAGGATGATGTTGTCATGTCCTTCTAGACTTTTCATGTCTATAGCAAATCCATGATTTTGTGAAGTGATTTCACCAAGACCCGTTTCTAAGTTAAGAACAGGATGATTGATTCCACGATGACCGTTATGCATCTTATAGGTTTTTAAGCCTGAAGAAAGACCTATCATTTGATGTCCAAGACAAATTCCAAATATAGGAAGTCCCGCTTCTAAGATCTTAGCTACTTCAGCAATAACGTTTGGCATTGCACTTGGATCACCAGGTCCGTTAGAAAGGAAAAAACCATCAGGATTCCATGCCAACATTTCTTCCACAGAAGTATGCATTGGAAAAACTTTAAGTAAACAATCTCTATCTGATAGACATCGTAAAATGTTGGTCTTAACACCTAAATCAAGGACTGCAACTCGGTATGAAGCATTTTCGTTTCCAAAAGTATAGGGCTCTTTAGTGGATACCGTAGAGGACAACTCTAGACCTTCCATACTTGGAACTTTAGCTAGTTCTGCCTTTAAAGATTCAACATCTATGTTCTCTGATGAGATAATCGCGTTCATAGCTCCTTTGTCACGAATGTATCGAACAAGAGCACGCGTATCAACATCACATATGGCTACCAAACCTTCCTTTTCGTAGTACTCCTGAAGAGACATACTAGAACTTGGACGTGAATTGTGATCGTTAAAGTCTTTACAAATCAAGCCAGATATTTTGACTCCAGAAGACTCAATTTCATCATCATGAACACCATAATTCCCAATATGTGCATTGGTTGTCAACATCAATTGACCTGTGTAAGAAGGATCCGTAAAGATCTCTTGGTATCCTGTCATTCCGGTATTAAAACATACCTCTCCAGTTGCAGTACCTCTGAGTCCTGCTGCACTTCCGTAAAAGATAGCACCATCTTCCAGAAGTAAAATTGCCTTTTGTTTTGCTTGGTATTTCATTAAAGTTTAAACCTATAAAAAAAGGGATAGAGCCAAAGCTCCACCCTTTTAGTTTTATTTAAAGAATGATATAGTTGTTCCCTTATGCATCTTTATTTTCGTCATTCGAATCGTCAGACTTTTTTTCCTCAGCAGCTGGAGCTTCTTCAGATTTAGATTCTACAACTGGTGTTTCTTCAACTACTTGAGCTTCTTCAACAGCAGGAGCCTCTTCTACCTTAGCTGTAGACTTCTTACGTCTACGTGTTTTGGTTTTCTTAACCTCTTTTCCGTTTGTGTAAACCTCATTGAAATCAACCAACTCGATCATACACATTTCGGCATTATCTCCAGCACGATTTCCTGTTTTGATGATACGAGTGTATCCTCCAGGGCGATCACCAACTTTGGATGAAACAGCACCAAACAACTCTTTAATCGTTTCCTTTTGTCTTAAGTAGCTAAATACAACTCTACGTGAATGTGTAGAATCATCTTTTGCTTTTGTGATTAAAGGCTCAACATATCTTTTCAATGCTTTTGCCTTAGCCACAGTTGTATTAATTCTTTTGTATTCAATCAATGAACAAGCCATGTTTGACAACATCGCTTTACGATGTGCGGCTTTTCTTCCTAAGTGATTGATTTTCTTTCCGTGTCTCATGACTACTATTCGTTATCTAATTTGTACTTAGAAGTGTCCATTCCAAAAGACAGACCTTTCAAAGCAACTAATTCATCTAATTCAGTCAACGATTTTTTACCAAAGTTTCTAAACTTCATTAAATCGCTTTTGTTGAAGGTTACAAGATCTCCTAATGTTTCAACTTCAGCAGCTTTCAAGCAGTTTAATGCTCTTACTGAAAGATCCATTTCAGTTAATTTTGAGTGAAGAAGTTGTCTCATTTTCAGTGATTCTTCATCGTACTGATTTTCGGACGCTGTTTCTTCATCTTCCAATGAAATACGATCATCAGAGAACAACATGAAATGGTGAATTAAAATCTTCGAAGCCTCAGTCAACGCATCTTTAGGATTAATAGATCCATCCGTACTCAATTCAAAAACTAGCTTTTCGTAATCTGTCTTTTGCTCAACACGGAAGTTTTCAATCTCAAACTTTACATTTTTGATGGGTGTAAAGATAGAGTCTGTCGCAATCGTTCCCAAAGGTACTTCTTCAACATTGTGTTCCTCAGCAGTAACAAAACCACGTCCTTTGATGATGGTAAGCACCATATCAATGGCAACCTTAGCATTCATATTACAGATGACTAATTCCGGATTTAAAACTTGAAATCCTGAAATAAACTTACCGATATCACCAGCTGTTAATTGATCTTGCTTAGATACAGATACGTGAACCGTTTCATTTTCAACATCCTCAACTTGCTTCTTAAAACGTACTTGTTTTAAGTTCAAAATGATTTCTGTAACATCTTCTACGACACCCTCAATAGTTGAAAATTCATGTTCAACACCTTCAATGCGAACAGAGGAAATAGCGAATCCTTCTAGTGAAGAAAGTAGCACTCTACGAAGAGCATTTCCGATAGTTAAACCGTAACCTGGTTCCAATGGGCGAAACTCAAATTGACCAAAACTATCAGTCGAGTTTACCATAAATACTCTATCCGGCTTTTGGAAATTTAATATTGCCATATGCTAAATCTTTAAAGTGTCTATATTATTTTACTTAGAATACAATTCTACAATCAGCTGTTCCTTGATCGCCTCAGGTATTTGAGTACGTTCTGGGATTGCAACGAATGTACCTTTAAGTGAATCAGAACTAAATTCCAACCACTCATAGCTACCTGCATTAGCTTTTACAGAATCTGTAATTGCCTCAAGAGCTTTAGACTTCTCACGTACTTCAATCACATCACCAGGACGCAATGAATACGAAGGTATGTTTACAATACCACCATTCACAGTAATGTGTCTGTGAGAAACCAATTGACGAGCTCCACTACGAGTAGGGGAAATACCCATTCTATAAACCGTATTATCTAATCTTCTTTCACACAATTGCAACAGAATCTCACCTGTTACACCTGTTTTAGAAGATGCTTTTTTGTATAAATTACGGAATTGCTTTTCAAGTATTCCGTAGGTATATTTTGCTTTTTGCTTTTCTAAAAGCTGTACTGCGTATTCAGACTGCTTTGAACGTCTGCGTGAATTTCCGTGTTGTCCTGGAGGGTAACTTTTCTTCTCCAAAGACTTATCAGCACCGAAGATCGCCTCACCGAATCTACGTGCAATTTTGGTTTTAGGACCTGTATATCTTGCCATTTCTTAGATTTTAAAAGGGATTAAACTCTTCTACGTTTTGGTGGTCTACAACCGTTGTGTGGTTGTGGAGTAACATCTACAATTTCAGACACCTGAATTCCGTTGTTATGTAACGTACGGATTGCAGATTCACGACCATTACCTGGTCCCTTCACGTAAACTTTAACTTTTCTCAAACCAGCTTCATAAGCGATTTTTGCACAATCTTCAGCAGCTGTTTGAGCAGCGTAAGGAGTATTCTTTTTAGAACCTTTAAATCCTTGCTTACCCGCAGAAGACCATGAAATTACTTGACCTGCATTGTTGGTAAGTGAGATAATGATGTTGTTAAAAGACGCATGTATGTGCGCCTGTCCAACAGACTCAACTTTTACGTTTCTTTTTTTGTTTGTCTTAGCCATAGCTACCTACTATTTAGTTGCTTTCTTTTTGTTCGCAACAGTTTTTCTTCTACCCTTTCTAGTACGTGAGTTGTTTTTAGTCCGTTGACCTCTCAACGGTAACCCAGAACGATGACGTTGCCCTCTGTTACATCCAACATCCATCAATCGCTTGATGTTCAATTGAACTTCAGATCTTAACTCACCTTCGATAGTGTAGTCTGATATGATGGTACGAATTTGACTCAATTCGTCATCATTCCAATCCTGAACCTTAGTGTTTAGATCAACACCGGCTTTTGTAAGGATTTCCTGTGCACGTGTTCTTCCTATACCAAAGATATAAGTTAACCCGATTTCTCCTCTTTTATTTGTAGGTATGTCTACCCCTGCAATTCTTGCCATAGAATTTTTTTTTGATCAAGGACTAGCCTTGTCTTTGTTTAAATTTAGGGTTCTTCTTGTTAATTACATAAAGACGCCCCTTTCTGCGCACTATTTGGCAGTCAGCACTTCTTTTCTTGATTGATGCTCTTACTTTCATCTTTTTGACTTATTTAGTATCTGTAAGTAATTCGTCCTTTAGTTAAATCGTAAGGAGACATGGCTAATTTAACCTTATCTCCAGGCAACAATTTAATATAGTGCATGCGCATCTTACCTGAGATATGAGCTGTTAAAACGTGACCGTTTTCTAGTTCTACTCGGAACATTGCATTTGAAAGCGATTCTGTAATCACTCCGTCTTGCTCTATTGATGCCTGTTTAGCCATACACTAATTTTTATTTTTTAACACTTCGTCAATAAACTCGAATGACGACAATATTTCTGCTTTACCTTTTCGAACAACAACGGTATGTTCAAAATGTGCTGAAGGTTTCAAGTCGGCCGTTTTAATCGTCCAACCGTCATTCAACTGAATAATCTCTTTCACTCCCATGTTAATCATGGGTTCAATCGCGATAACCAGGCCTTCTTGTAATTTCACGCCTCTACCTCTTTTACCATAATTAGGAACTTCCGGACTTTCGTGAAGGTTTGCACCTACACCATGACCAACCAATTCTCTTACGACCGTGTATCCATTTCTTTCTGCGTGGTTTTGAACGGCATAACCGATATCGCCAATGCGATTTCCGGCTACGGCTGCTTCGATTCCTTTATAAAGTGACTCACGAGTTACTTTTAATAAATCTTTCACATCTTGGGTAACTTCCCCTACTTCGTAAGTAAAGGCCGAATCCCCAAAGAATCCGTTTTTCTTAACTCCACAATCTAAAGATAGTATGGTTCCGGACTCTAAAGGCGTACTGTTTGGAATTCCATGCACCACTTCTTCGTTAGGTGAAACACATAACGTGTTTGGGAAACCACTATACCCTTTGAAACCTGGAACACCACCATGGTCTCTGATAAACTCCTCAGCAACTTTATCTAATTCTAGGGTAGTAACACCCGGTTGTATTAGTTTCGCTACTTCAGCGTGTGTTTTTGCAACAAGTAAAGAACTTTCTTTTATTAACTCAATTTCTTCTTCCGTCTTGTAATAGATCATGCGTGAATTTTACATTCCTGATCTACCTGTCAAACGACCTGACTTCATCAAACCATCATAGTGACGATTCAATAAATAACCCTCAATCTGTTGTAGCGTATCTAATACAACACCCACCATAATTAAAAGAGAGGTCCCTCCAAAGAACTGTGAGAATGATTGGTTAATACCTGCATTCATTGCAAAGGCTGGTAAAATAGCAATAACCGCTAAAAACACAGATCCCGGCAATACAATTCTCGACATCACTCCATCTAAGAAAGTAGCTGTATCCTTACCAGGCTTTACACCCGGTACGAAACCACCATTACGTTTTAAATCATCAGCCATTTGGTTTGTATTAACCGTAATCGCTGTGTAAAAATAAGTAAACAGAATGATTAAAAGTGCGAACGCAAAATTATACCAAAATCCTGAGAAATCAGAGAAAGTAGTTACAAAATTTTGCACACTTTCAGACTCAGATAATCCAGCAAAAGTAATCGGTATAAACATGATTGCTTGAGCAAAGATAATTGGCATAACTCCAGATGCATTTACCTTTAAAGGCAAATATTGACGAGCGGCAGAAGCCTGAGCTGTAGCCCCACGTTTTGCGTATTGAATAGGTATTCTTCGAACGCCTTGTACCAAAAGTACAGAAGCAAAGATTACAACCAATAAAATCAACAATTCAACGAGTATTACTAGAGGGTTGGCTCTACCCACCTCAAACAAGAACGCCTGAGGAAGAACAGCTATAATACCCACCATAATTAATAGTGAAATACCATTACCGATACCACGATCTGTAATCTTTTCACCCAACCACATGGCAAACAACGTACCTGTAACTAGAATAATTATACTAGAAAACCAGAAAGAACCACTTGACAATAAGAAGGCCTCTGGTGGCAAAGTAGCTTTCAGGTTAGCAATGTAACCCGGAGCCTGAAAACAAGTAATTACAACCGTCAAGTAACGCGTAATTTGACTGATTTTCGTACGACCACTTTCTCCGTCTTTTTGCAATTTCTGCAAGTAAGGCACAGCCATCGTCATTAACTGAATAACAATAGATGCTGAGATGTAAGGCATAATACCCAAAGCCATAATAGACGCTTGAGAAAATGCACCACCGGTAAACATATTTAATAAACCTAATAAACCGTCAGCAGTTTGATTTTGTAAAGCATCAAGCTGTTGAGGATCAATACCTGGTAGAGCAACAAAAGAACCTAATCGGTAAATAAGTAAGAACCCTAGTGTTGTAAGGATTCTACTTCTTAATTCCTCTATCTTCCAAATATTCTTAATTGTCTCGATCAATTTCTTCATGATAATGAGAGCCTATTAAAGGGTTGTAGCTGCACCGCCTGCCGCTTCGATAGCCGCTTGTGCTGTAGCTGTAAATTTATGAGCAGAAATGGACAACTTAGCTGTTAAAGCCCCTCTACCCAAAATTTTAACTAGGTCATTTTTACGTGCCAAACCATTGGACACCAAAACTTCTAGCGTTACCTCATCTTTAATTTTCTTCGTATCAACTAGGGCTTGAAGGGTATCAAGGTTTATCCCTTTGTATTCAACGCGATTGATATTCTTGAATCCAAATTTAGGAACACGACGTTGTAAAGGCATTTGACCACCTTCAAATCCAATCTTTCTCGAGTAACCCGATCTAGATTTCTGTCCTTTGTGTCCACGAGTGGAAGTACCACCGTGACCAGATCCTTGACCACGTGCAATACGTTTTTTATTTTTCACCGAGCCTGTAGCCGGTTTCAAATTACTTAAATTCATCTTACGATTCCTTTAATAGTTCTTACTTAACTTCTTCTACTTCTACCAAGTGCTTAATTGCATTCACCATTCCTAAAATCTGAGGAGTAGCTTCTTGCTCAACAACTTGATTGATCTTCTTGAGACCTAATGCCGCTAAAGTTCTCTTTTGACGCTCTGGTCTATCGATCTTACTTCGGACTTGTTTAATTTTTATCTTGGCCATCTCTGTACTTATTTAGCGTTAAAGACCTTACTCATCGAAATACCTCTTTGAGCGGCTACTGTACGAGCATCTCTTAATTGTAATAAAGCATCCATCGTTGCTTTCACTACATTATGAGGGTTAGACGAACCTTTAGATTTTGCCAGGATATCATGAATACCTACAGATTCAATTACTGCACGCATCGCACCACCGGCGATAACTCCTGTACCGTGAGATGCAGGACGCATAAAGATTCGCGATCCACCAAATTTACCATTTTGCTCGTGAGGAATCGTTGCATTCACCACAGGAATACGGTATAAATTTTTCTTTGCGTCTTCAGTACCTTTCGTAATTGCAGATACAACTTCCTGAGCTTTCCCCATTCCATGTCCTACAACACCGTCTTCATTTCCAACGACCATGATAGCTGAAAAACTGAATGTTCTACCTCCTTTAGTCACTTTAGTAACACGTTGTATACCTACTAAACGCTCTTTAAGTTCCAAGCCAGATGGCTTTACCTTTTCTAGGTTGTAATATTTACTTGCCATAATTTCTTAGAATTTAAGTCCGCCTTCTCTAGCTCCATCGGCCAAAGATTTAATTCTTCCGTGGTATAAATAACCATTTCTATCGAAAACACATTGCGTGATTCCTGCAGCAACAGCTTTTTCAGCAAGGGCCTTACCAACAACGTTGGCTTGTTCGATTTTCGTCCCCTCAGTCTTTACAGCTTTATCAGTAGAAGCAGCAGCTAACAATGTAGTTCCTGCCAAATCATCAATCAACTGTGCGTAAATCGATTTATTACTTCTAAAAACTGAAAGTCTTGGAGTCGTAGCTGTACCATCAATGTTCTTACGAACACGCATTTTGATACGCTTTCTTCTATATTCTTTTGACAATGCCATAGCTTCTATTTTTAGCCTGCAGTTTTACCTGCTTTTCTTCTAATCTCTTCACCCACAAACTTAACACCTTTTCCTTTGTATGGCTCAGGCTTTCTCATAGATCGTATTTTTGCTGCGACCATTCCAATGAGTTGTTTGTCGTGAGAAGTTAATTTAACAATTGGGTTTTTACCCTTTTCAGATACAGTTTCTACTTTAACTTCAGAACAAACTTCAAACACAATGTTGTGAGAGAAACCTAAACTAAGTTCAAGTTGTTGACCTCTGTTAGAAGCACGGTAACCTACTCCGACAAGTTCGAGTTCTTTTGTATACCCTTTTAAAACCCCTTCGATCATGTTGTAAATCAAAGCTCGGTATAAACCGTGTTTAGCTCTAGATTCTTTTTGATCATTGGGTCTTTCGAGAGTAACAACTGAATCCTCGACTCTTACGGCGATTGGTTCTGTGACCTGCAGAGATAGTTCCCCAAGCTTACCCTTAACAGTTACTTCGTTTGATGAAGACACTGCAACGGTAATTCCTTCAGGAATTACGACCGGTTGTTTACCTATTCTTGACATTTCTTAACGTTTTCCGTTGATTAATAAACGTAACATAACACTTCTCCACCCACATTTAGTGAGCGAGCTTCCTTATCCGTCATCACTCCTCTAGAGGTTGAAACGATGGCTACACCTAAGCCATTCAATACTCTTGGCATAGATGCCGAAGAAGAGTATTTTCGTAAGCCGGGCTTAGAAGCTCTTTTCAAAGATGTAATCGCAGGCATTTTCGTGATTGCATTGTATTTCAAAGCAATCTTGATACTACCTTGTGCGTTGTTATTTTCGAACTTGAAGTTCAAGATGTAACCTTGATCTTTTAAGATCTTAGTTATTTCTTTCTTTAGATTTGACGCAGGTACTTCAACAACTCTGTGGTTCGCCATGATGGCGTTACGAAGTCGCGTTAAGAAATCTGCTATTGGATCTGTATACATAATTTTGTAACTTTTATCAGTTTACCAACTTGCTTTTTTAACACCTGGAATCAACCCGAAGTTAGCCATCTCACGGAATGTTACACGTGAAACACCAAACTGACGCATATATCCTTTAGGTCTACCTGTTAACTTACAACGATTGTGTAGGCGAACGGGTGAAGCATTTTTAGGGAGCTTTTGCAAACCCTCATAATCTCCAGCTGCTTTTAAGGCTGCACGCTTTTCAGCGTATTTGTCAACCATTTTTTGTCTCTTAAGCTCTCTGGCTTTCATTGATTCTTTTGCCATCCTTCTTATTTTTTAAATGGTAAACCAAATTCCTTTAACAATTCAAAAGCTTCTTTATCGGTATTTGCTGATGTTACCATCGTAATATCCATACCGGTAATCTTATTTACCTGATCAATAAAGATCTCAGGAAATATGATTTGCTCTTTGATACCTAAGTTGTAGTTTCCTCTACCGTCAAAACCTTTTGGATTGATTCCGTGAAAGTCACGAACCGCAGGTAAAGCAGTAGAAACTAAACGATCTAAGAATTCATACATTCGCGCTCCGCGTAATGTAACACGAACACCAACCGGCATCGCCTTTCTTAGTTTAAAGTTTGAGATATCTTTCTTAGACAGTGTAGCAACCGATTTTTGTCCCGTAATACGAGTCATTTCATCAATAGCAACATCAACTAATTTCTTATCCGTTGTTGCCTCACCAACACCTTGGTTAATACAGATTTTCTCTAGCTTTGGCACTTGCATGATGTTTTTGTAACTCATGCGCTCCGTGAGAGCCGCAACAATCTCGTTGCGATATTTCTCTTGTAGTCTTGGAGTGTACGACATTATAGAACCTCCCCTGATTTTTTAGAGTATCTCACCAACTTACCCTCTTCATTCAATTTTCTTCCTATACGGCTCGCTTGACCTTTCGAATCAACAACCATTAGGTTAGAAACATGAACTGAAGCTTCACTCTTAACAATTCCTCCCTGAGGACTTGCAGCGCTTGGCTTTGTGTGTTTCGATACCATGTTAATACCTTCTACGAAGGCTCTTTGTTTCTCGAGATTTACAGAAACTACTTTCCCTGATTTACCGTTATCGGTACCAGTAAGTACTTTTACTGTATCTCCTTTTTTAATGTGTAATTTCGACATCCTAAATGGTTTTTATAACACCTCTGGTGCTAGTGAAACTATTTTCATGTACTGCTTATCACGTAATTCACGAGCTACGGGCCCAAAAACACGTGTACCTCTCATTTCTCCGGTAGTGCTCAACAATACACAAGCATTGTCATCAAATCGAATATACGATCCATCTTGACGACGTACTTCTTTCTTTGTACGAACAACCACAGCAGTAGAAACTTGACCTTTTTTTACAGTACCAGCTGGTATTGCTGCTTTAACCGTAACAACGATCTTGTCTCCTAATGAGGCATATCTTCTGCGAGTACCACCTAATACACGAATACAAAGTACTTCTTTGGCTCCGGTATTGTCGGCTACTTTTAATCGACTTTCCTGTTGTACCATTTTACTTTGCTCTTTCTAGGATTTCTACTACTCTCCAATTCTTTGTCTTACTCAATGGACGAGTTTCCATGATGCGAACGGTATCACCGATATTGCAATCATTTTTGTCGTCGTGAGCAACAAACGTAGAACTTTTCTTCACAAACTTTCCGTACATCGGGTGTCTCTCTTTACGTTCGATAGATACCGTAACGGATTTGTCCATTTTGTTGCTTTTCACAACACCAACACGTTCTTTTCTAAGATTTCTAGTTTCCATTGTTGTTTTATGCTTCTAGTTCTCTTCTTCTAACTTCTGTTAGAATACGCGCAACTGTTTTCTTTGTTTCACGGATTTGAACAGGATTTTCAATCGGAGATACTGCATGTGCTAAATTTAATTTAGCCAATGTAGCTCTTTCCTCTTTCAATTTTCCTACCAACTCCTCAGTTGACATTTCTATTATTACAGCTTGTTTCATCGCTAATATTTTATCGATTAAGCTTCAACGTAATCTCTTCGGACTACGAATTTAGTTGTTATGGGTAGTTTCTGTGCAGCCAAGCGAAGTGCTTCTTTTGCAATTTCCATAGGCACGCCGTCTAACTCGAACATAATTCGTCCCGGTCTAACAACAGCTGCCCAGTATTCTGGAGCACCTTTACCTTTACCCATACGTACTTCCGCAGGTTTCTTTGTAATCGGTTTGTCTGGAAAAATACGGATCCACATTTGTCCTTCACGCTTCATGTAACGCGTTGCAGCGATACGTGCAGCTTCAATTTGACGAGAAGTGATCCAACATTCATCCAAAGCTTTGATAGCGAAAGATCCAAAAGCAATTTGGTTACCACGTCCGGCATTACCCTTCATGCGGCCCTTTTGCATTTTACGGAACTTCGTTCTTTTTGGTTGTAACATCTTTCTTACGTTTTAGTAGAGCTTATTACTACTTTCTTTTTCTACGTTGTGAACCACCTCTGGCACCACGACCTGACTTTTTCGGTCCTTTCGAAAGTGTCTCGATAGGCGTTAAGTCACGTTTACCATACAATTCACCTTTGCATATCCAAACCTTCACTCCTAATACTCCATAGGTTGTGTGTGATTCAACAAGGGCGTAATCAATATCTGCACGGAAAGTATGTAAAGGCGTTCTACCGTCTTTATACATTTCTGAACGAGCCATTTCTGCACCATTCAAACGACCAGAAACTTGAATTTTGATCCCTTCAGCACCCATACGCATCGCAGAAGCAATCGCCATCTTTACCGCACGACGGTAAGAAATACGTCCTTCAATTTGACGAGCAATGGATTGACCTACTAATTTGGCATCAATCTCAGGTCTTTTGATCTCATAGATGTTCACTTGAACATCTTTTTGAGTTAGCTTCTTCAACTCTTCTTTTAAGCGATCTACTTCCGAACCACCTTTACCGATAATGATACCGGGTCTTGCAGTACAAATTGTAATCGTTACGAGCTTTAAGGTACGCTCGATAATCACTTTAGACACGCTTGCTTTAGCTAAACGAGCATCAATATACTTACGTATCTTACTGTCTTCAGCTAATTTATCACCGAAGTCTTTTCCGCCATACCATGCCGAATCCCATCCTCTGATGATTCCCAAACGGTTTCCAATTGGATTAGTCTTTTGTCCCATATCAGCTTATTCTTTTTCTGATTTACTTCCCACCACGATTGTTACGTGATTTGAACGCTTTCTAATTCTATGAGCTCTTCCTTGAGGAGCTGGACGTAAACGTTTCAATACTCGAGCACTGTCGACTTGAATTTCTTTTACAAATAAACCGCTGTCTTCCATTCGAACGTCTTCATTCTTAGCTTGCCAGTTGGCAACAGCTGAAAGAAGAAGTGTCTCTAACCGATTAGAGGCCTCTTTTGTGTTGAATTTCAATATCTGAAGAGCTTTGTTTACTTCAACTCCACGAACCAAATCAGCCACAAGACGCATTTTTCTCGGGGAAGTAGGGCAATTGTTTAGCTTTGCAAAAGCCACGTTTGCACGCGCTTCTTTCAACGCTACTGCCGTATTATGTTTTCTTTTTCCCATGATTAAGGCTTAATTCTGTTATCTTTTACCTTTATCTTTTTTACCACCATGACCTCTATAGGTACGGGTAAGGGCAAATTCGCCCAACTTATGACCTACCATGTTTTCAGTTACGAATACAGGTATGAACTGACGACCGTTGTGTACAGCTATCGTTTGACCTACAAAATCAGGCGTAATCATCGAGGCTCTAGACCATGTTTTGATTACCGATTTTTTGCTAGTCGCTGCATTTGCCAGAACTTTCTTTTCTAGCTTAAAGTGTACGTAAGGTCCTTTTTTTAGTGAACGCGCCATAACTTTCTATTTCTTTCTTCGTTCAACAATATACTTATTGGTAGCCTTCTTCTTCGCGCGAGTCTTATAACCCTTCGCTGGGATACCATTTCTAGAACGTGGGTGTCCTCCAGAAGATTTACCTTCACCACCACCCATTGGGTGATCAACCGGGTTCATCGCAACTCCTCTAGTTCTTGGACGACGTCCAAGCCATCTAGAACGACCTGCTTTACCTGATCTTTCAAGGCCTCTCTCACTGTTGGAAACAACTCCAATCGTTGCTAAACAGGTAATCAATACCATTCTTGTTTCCCCAGAAGGAAGTCTAAGAATTGCATATTTACCTTCTCTTGCGACTAATTGTGCATATGCACCTGCGCTACGAGCCATTACGGCACCTTGTCCCGGACGAAGTTCAATGTTGTGGACAATAGTACCTAAAGGGATATCACTTAAGAAAAGTGTATTACCTACTTCAGGACCTGCATCTTTACCAGATACAATCTTGTCTCCAACGTTTAGACCATTCGGAGCAATGATATACCGTTTTTCACCATCTGCGTAAACTACCAAGGCAATACGAGCCGTACGGTTTGGATCGTATTCTATTGTAGCCACAGTAGCTTCCATACCAAACTTCTCTCTTTTGAAGTCAACGATACGGTAACGCTTCTTGTGACCACCTCCGATGTAACGCATCGTCATACGTCCAGAGTTATTTCTACCTCCGGAACGCTTCATCGGCGCAAGCAAAGACTTTTCAGGTGTAGCTGTCGAAATACCATCGAAGGTATTGACCACCTTATGTCTTTGACCTGGTGTTGTTGGTCTTAATTTTCTAACTGCCATAACTTAATTAAATATTGCTATAAAAATCAATACTTTCTCCTTCAGCTATATCAACAATAGCTTTTTTGTAAGAATTGGTTCTACCGCTAACAACGCCACCTTTCGTGTTACGAGATTTTGCTTTACCAGGGTAAACCATTGTTCTAACTTTTTCAACAGAAACGCCGTACATCTTCTCTACAGCATCCTTGATTTCGAGCTTATTAGCTCTTCTATCAACGATAAAACCAAAGCGATTGTACTTTTCGCTATCATCTGTCATCTTCTCGGTAATTACCGGTTTTATAAGAATGTTCATCGTCTGTTTAACTTAAAATGTTCTCAATTTTCTCTACAGCTCCTTCAGTCAATAAAACGGTCCCGGAATTAAGAATCTTGTAAGTACTTAATTCTGAGGCTATTACAACTTGAGTGCGTTGTAAATTTCGCGACGACAAATATACATTTTTATTCGTATCCGCAACAACCAACAACGTTTTTTTGCCGTTCAAACCAAGGTCTCCAATCATTTTTGAATAAGCAGAAGTTTTAGGAGCTTCGAAATTAAAATTCTCTAAAACAACAATAGCTTCTTCTTTTGCTTTAATGGTAAAAGCAGATTTACGAGCTAAAGTCTTCAACTTTTTATTCAATTTGAAAGAATAATTTCTTGGACGAGGTCCAAAAGCGCGACCACCACCACGGAATACAGGAGACTTAATACTACCTGCACGTGCTGTACCCGTACCTTTTTGTTTCTTGATCTTTCTTGTACTACCTGTGATCTCAGCTCTTTCTTTAGACTTGTGCGTACCCTGACGTTGATTTGCCAGGTATTGCTTGACATCTAAATAAACAGCGTGATCGTTAGGTTCGATTGCGTAAATCGCATCATTT
>ERZ1047985.466-NODE-466-length-32312-cov-5.604799_pt1 | contig 32312 bp, 30 predicted proteins | sample MGYA00383097_ERZ1047985 | MGnify/ENA primary metagenome ERZ1047985 (study PRJEB29581, sample SAMEA5548367) | metagenome | biome: marine; feature: coastal; material: water | depth 50 m | study: Short-term variability in the microbial, nano- and picoplankton...
ACCATCATAGGTTCTGACCATGTGTCTCCTTGGTCACGAGAATATGCCATCCAAGGCATTTCGTCAATGCTTATCCATGAAGCGAATAGGTTGCCAGCTTCATCTGCTGCAACGGCAACTTCGTGACTATGCCATCCCTCTTGCATTGGAACGCTTGTAGTAATCGTATGTTCAGTCCAAGAATATCCACCATCTATGCTACGATAGACCGCAGGCCCATCACATGAAGGGTTTCCTCTGTATATTGCTCCATCATTAGAACCTGCAAGATGTCCATGTAATCCAGAACATTGAGCAGTTCCTATCGGATATCCTGGTCGTTGAATATCCCATGTTAATCCACCATTAAGAGAACGTGAACATTGAGGGCCTAAAGCAGAACTTCCAGTGTTGATACAGAATACAAGGATGGTGTCATAAGTTCCTTGTCCATCAACATCGGGCATCGAAGCAATTGATTGGTGGTCTTGTGGTGTGTAATATCCTTCAGCAGTGAACGGGATAGACCATGATTGTCCATCATCATCTGAAAATTCAACAAACATTGCAGTCAATGCATGCATGTCAAATTTGACAATTCGGTCAGTCCATTTGTCAACATAGATGTAAGGGTCGTTAGAAGATGGCACTTGGCCAATATCAGGGAGTACAGGATTAAATGGTCCCATATTTTCCCAAGTTTGACCTTGGTCCATGGATGTAAAAACCATACTTCCTCTACCTGCACCACCGAATGATGCATAGTGAATTCCACCGGTTGAGGTGACTCCGATTGTTGGTTCAAAAGTAGTATCTCCTATGCCATAATAAGTTCCCATTGCTGGATAGGGAGTTGAATTGCCTGTTAGGTTATCATAACCAATTGTATCATTACTGGCATTGACTGCACCAGGATAATGATACCATGTTGTTGAAGAAAATAATCCATCCAACGGAGTGGAGACTTCCACAACTTGTTCAACTTCATCATTTCCAAAGCATCCAGACAATGTCGCGCTCAACATTAGAAGAGTAAACAAAATCGCAGGTGAATGGCGTTGTCCCATAATGTCGCGGGGCGGACTATTACACATGATACTAACGCTTGAATGCGGTCTTTGTGATATTGAGAGATTCAAAACAATATTGTGGATTGTTTGGGGAGTATTCAAAAGTGGGGTCACTATGTCATCAACATGGACATGAGTATGGAGACTGTGATTGGAATCATTGCAGTAGTATTGTTTGTATTGTTTTTGATTTGGTTTATCCAAACCTCGAACAGACTGATAGTTTTAGACGAGAATGTAGAATTATCTTGGAGAAATATAGATGTTCTTCTAAAGCAAAGATATGACATGATTCCTAATCTTGTTGAAACATGCAAAGGATATGCAAGCCATGAATCTGAGATTTGGAATAATTTTGCCGAGGCAAGAAATATGGGTTCTAGTTGCTTATCAAGTGGCAATGTGGCAGGAGTTGCCAAAGCGGAGTCAATACTTGCAGGTATGATGCCAAAAATCAATGCAGTAATGGAGCAATATCCTGAATTAAAAGCGATTAAAGAATTTTCAGCATTGAGGGTTCAAGTAGTTTCTATTGAGAATCAAATTGCAGACCGCAGAGAATATTTTAATGCTTCAGCAACATCATATAACAAAGTCATTCGCTTGTTCCCAACTTCAATAGTTGCTACAGCCAAGGGTAATAAAAGGAAAGATTTGTTCATTGTTGAAGGCATAGAACGCGAGAATGTAAAGATTCAGTTTTGAAACAGTTCTTGATAATAACAGAACGATTTGATGCAAATAACTTGTAATATAATTACATAACATTCAAACACCATTGACATTAATTGAAAAATCGGAGGGATTTGATGTTCTTGATAATCGGCTCGGGAAACCTCGCAATCCGTCTGGCAACTTGGTGCCAAGGTAGTAGGGGTTGCATCGTTGTTGGATTGGCAGATAAATTACCTATTAGCCAACAAGATGCGCTTGAAAAAATCGAGATAATGGCACTACCACATTCTGTTTCATTGAAATCAATTCCACTTAGCGATAGGATGCCAACTGCAGTATTATTACTTGACCCGAGTGCTTTGAATGATTCAGATCCAATTGAGGCTTTGAATACAATGTGGCCCAAGGTTCCTATCTTGACCACATTGCCATTACAAGGTGATGGGATTGATTTGGTGAGTATTGATGATGTTTCATTTGCTGCAATACAAGATAGAATAAGAGCATGGGAGCGAAAAGATGGCGCTACAGTTGTTCAACATTATCTTGCAAGTGTTCCAAGAGGCTCTAAAGTGGCAATATTCTGCCATGATAACCCAGACCCAGATGCACTTGCTGCAGGTCTTGCAATTCACGAATTAGTCAACACTTTAGGGCTTGATGCGAAATTATACCATGGCGGATTGATTGAGCATCAGCAAAATAGAGCAATGGTACATCTTCTTGAAATCCCGGTCCGCCGTCTAATTTTGGATTGGGAAGTTGAAGATATATTGAGAGAAAGTGATGTGATAATTACTGTTGATTTCCATAGACCTGGGGCTAATAATATCCTTCCTGAAGATTGTGTTCCGCACATTATCATCGATCACCACAGCGTTGAAACAAGCGTTGCCGCAGATATTTCAATGGTACGTCCTGAGTTTTCGGCAACATCCTCAATGGTTGCCAGTTTGCTGATGAGCATTGATTTTGAAATGAATAAAAGAGTTGCAACTGCTTTAGCATTTGGAATTAGGACAGACACACTCGGATTTACAAGAGATTTCAATGCGGTTGATATTAGGGCTCTTTCATGGCTAAATGCATGGGTTGACTCCGACTTACTTCGTTCTATAGAAACGCCTCCTCGTTCACAACAAACTCTCGAGTCTTTTAGTGAAGGGCTCAATAACAGAATTCTTGTTGGAAAAACATTGATAGCGCCAATTAGTCAAATGCCTAATCGAGATGCATTGGCCCAAATCGCAGATTTCTTATTACCAACTGCAGATGTTGATAATGTCATTGTATTTGGGCCAAGAAGAGGGAGAATAATTCTTTCAGCAAGAACCAGTAATCCGAATATTCACATTGGTCGTCTATTGGCTGAAAAGTGGCCCGATGGCTTAGCAGGTGGTCACAAAGCACTTGCAGGTGGACAAATTCCGTTTGAAGTGCTATTGGATGAAGTATCTGGAGATGTAGTAAAAGATAGTGAAGATGCTCTAAAAGCGATGGCGATTGAACTTGAGAAAGTATTCGATTGAATAGAGGGGTGATTGAATGACTGCGTCGCTATTTATTGATGTTAATCCGAATCTTAGGATTCTTGGAACAGCCCACGTCGCCACCGCAAGTGTGGAGGCAGTACGCCATCATATTGCAGAATATCAACCAGAAATCGTTGCAGTAGAGTTGTGTAAATCAAGACACGATGCTTTGACCAGTGACCGTCGTCTTGACAAGGAAGGGTTACTCAAAGTGGTCAAGGAAGGAAAGGCACCTTTGGTTCTAATTCAATCACTATTGGCGGCGGAACAAAGAAAACTTGGTTTGGATGAAGGTCAACAGCCTGGTGCAGAATTAATTGCTGCAGTTGAAGAGGCTAAAGCAGCTGATTTAGAAGTTGCATTAGTGGATAGAGATATTCAAGTCACATTACGAAGGGCATGGAAGAATATGCGATTTATTGAAAAATATAGAATATTAACTTCACTCTTGTCACAAGATGATGAAGACGATGAAGATGTACCGGATGTCAATTCTCTTCTCAACGATAGTGATTTGTTATCATCATTGATGGAAGAATTGAGAGGCTTTTCACCGGGTGCAGGAACTGTATTAATAGATGAAAGAGATGAATATCTGGCAACAAAAATTTCGGCACTAAATCCTGACAAGAAAGTGCTTGCAGTAGTTGGTGCTGGACATTTATCAGGGATTGAGGATTTTCTTGTTAACGATAAATGTAATACTGAGAGAATCGATGAATTGCAAAATGTTCCTAAAAAAACACTTGCAATGAAAATAATGCCTTGGGCAATACCAATGCTTGTAATGGGCTTGATGGCCTATTATTTGTCAACCGGTGACGAAGTTGATCTTGTTCAATTTTTCACTGTATGGACTGTTGCCAATGCTATTTTTGCTGCACTAGGTTGTATTCTGGCTAGGGGTCATCCATTTGCAATTATTACTGCAGCACTCGCCTCTCCGATTACCTCCTTGAATCCAGCATTAGCAGCGGGTTGGTTTGCAGGTTATATTCAACTAAAGATGGCAGAACCAAGTGCAGAGGATTTAGCAGAATTCTTAAAATTAGATAATCTTGGAATGTTTTGGTCAAATAAAGCAGGACGAGTCTTGATGGTAACAGCGCTAACCAATCTGGGTAGCATGGCTGGAGCATGGGTTGCAGCAGCAGGACTACTCGGCGGATTTGGGTTGTGAACTCATAAAATATTGAGGACATTGAGTAAATCAACATGTTCTTCAATATCATGAACTCGTAGAATATCTATTCCTTCTTCATTGGCAAATGCAGCAACTGCAAGAGTTCCGGATAATCTGTCATCGGTCTTTGTTTTTCCAGTAAGTTGGGAAATCATTGACTTCCTTGACACGCCCCATAGAATTGAATAATTATTGATTCCACGAAATAGTTCATGCTGTTGGAGCAATTCCACATTATGCTGTAGAGTTTTTCCAAAACCGATTCCGGGGTCTAAGCAAATCAACTGTGCAGGGTGGCCGGCCATGACCAATGCATTTGCTATTTCTTTCAAATTGTCTGAAACCTCTTGGCTACAATTCTGGTAAGTCGGATTTGATTGCATATTGTTTGGTTCTCCTTGCATATGCATAATACAAACAGCACAACCACTTTCGAGAACTACATTTACCATTTCAGGGTCTCGTAGTCCAGAAACATCGTTGACCATGTCTGCTCCGGCAGCAATTGCTTGTCGTGCAACTTCCGGTCTTCTTGTGTCGATAGAAATCAATCCGTCTGGATTTGCTTGTCTTAGTCCTATTACCACAGGGATTACTCTATCCAATTCATCTTGTTGTGAAACAAAGTCTGCATTTGGTCTTGTTGATTCACCACCGACATCAAGCCATGTAGCCCCTTGACTCCACATCCTTAGACCACTCTCAATTGCTTTCTCATGGCTTGTTTGTCGTGATGCGGCATGGAATGAATCGGGTGTAATATTTAGGATTCCCATTAGAATACAAGATTCATCATCATCTCTATGTAAAGCCGCAGAAATCACATCTCGGCGATTCATTTTGACTCTATAGTCGCCCTCCATCGTCACTGCCAGTGCGGCAGGTTTGATAAGATGTGACAGTGAAGGCCTTCGCATGTCCGAAGAGGCCGAATCTCAATCTGTTGACATTGAGGCGTCAAACCCCCCCCCTCTTGAAGTAGATGACCCCAGTGAATCCAATCTGGAATTAGCCAATCGATTAACCATACGTTTTGATCCTGCTAACCGTGGTGAATTAAGAGATATGATCTCAACTAAAGGTCAATTAGGTGGCGGATTAGTTACTTTGATGATTGTATTTTGGTGGCTAGCCATTGACTCAATAACAGACAACTTAGAAGTTGGAGTCTCCAAGTTCTTTTCAATTAATTTTTCAGATGTTGCTCTTGTTGTAATCTGTTTAGCTTTATTATCTTCAATTCTCAAAGATTTAAGCAGGGAACTTGGACTACTAGCCCCTTCATTCATTTCTGGAGGCATGCTTATTTTCAGTGTCATATATGTTTTCGAGCCACTGATAAACGGTATGTGGCCAAATGATTTTGAGTTAAGTGAAGGAATGTTTAGAACTCTTAGATTGGCAATACTTTGGGTAGGTGTTACCGCAGGAGCAAAAATGCTTGTTGATTCAGCATTACTGATGTGGTTGAAAACATTTATCGATGCAGAAGGTATTGATATTGAATCAAAAAACTCTTCACAATCTGGTGAAGATTTAGAAGTTGCTGAATTATTGGCAGAATAATTGTGACGGCATCCTCTTGAAGGGCAATTTGTTGGCTTGCCACATGGCAGGTGAAAGGCTCGATATTTTACGCCTAGGTTACCGCAAAGGGCGTGACCCACGTATTACAACCCACCTCGCACTAGTTGGAAGAGCACTTGGTGCAGATCGTTTTCTTCTAGCAGGTGATGATGATGAAAAGATGTTTGATAATGTTGAATCGGTCAACGCACGGTTTGGCGGCAGTATGGAATGCAAACACATCAAGAGTCCAATGAGTTGGTTGCGTAGATTTGTTTCTGATGATGCAGGTGATGGTGAGCCAGGAGTTGCTATTCATCTAACAATGTATGGAGAGCCATTCAGGGATGTGATTCCACGAGTTAGAAGAGATAGACCCGTTGCAATTATTGTAGGCGGTGCTAAAGTGCCGAGCGATGTGTACAAATTATCACAATATAATGTTGCAGTTGGTAATCAACCGCATTCAGAAGTTGCTGCTTTGGCACTTTTCCTGGATGCATGGTATGGAGAGGCTGCAAGCGAAAGAAATTTTGAAGGTGCTCGCTTGATAATTGAACCATCGCCTGAAGGTAAGAAAGTCACTGATTTAGACCGTGAAGAAGAAGAGTAAGTATGTTCTTACTCGCCATATTAAACTATATTTGCATTGATAGTTATTGATTTGAACAATAGATGTGCTCTATTGTTTTCCATACCTAATGATTATGAGTCGCCGGTAACGACCAAAGTTGATGTCGGGAGACGGTTCACAGAGAGGTAGTTTCTCACCCGGCTCAAGTTGCCGTGGAGTTGACAATGCACCTGCATTTTTTGACGCCGCTGACGGACTGGTTTTTGGAGACGAATTACCGCCTGCTGCAAACGGTGAAGGTGTGCTATTAACCGCCGATGGCGGCCGTTATGAAGGGACTCTTTTCGGTGCAGAAAATTATGGTGAAGGTGAACTAGTTTTTACTACCGGAATGATGGGCTATCAGGAATCATTGACCGACCCATCATTCGCCGGTCAAGTATTGACTTTCACTTATCCATTGATCGGTAATTATGGAATTCATCAAGGGAAATCAGAATCTTCTGGAGTATGGCCCCGTGGAGTTGTAGTAAGACATGCAATGACACAGCCAGACCATAGAGATTCCATTGCGACAATCGGTGAATTGATGAGGTTGCATGGAGTTCCTGGAATAGAAGGAATTGATACTAGGTCTATTACTCGCAGAGTTAGAGAACTCGGGACAGTGTTGTGTGTGTTCGGTCCGAAAGGTTCTGAACAACAATTGAAAGAAAGATTAAGCCAGTTGACATCTCCTGATTTAGAAGACCTTGTTAATGAAGTTTCAATCGACACCCCAGTAATTCTTAATGAAGGTGCTATCGATGAATTGAATCGACCATTGCCTCGTCTTGGTGCTTTAGATTGTGGGATAAAATACAATATTTTGCGAAATCTTTGCCATCATTTCGAAGTGGTTTGGTGTCCACCCGAAACAGATTATACTACATTGAAAGAGCAATATCAAGTCGATGCATTGTTTTGTTCAAACGGACCTGGTGACCCTGCGCACAAAGGAAAAGCAAACAATGCTAAGAATACACTTGCTGCAGCGGTGTCTGATAAAATGCCAGTAATGGGTATTTGTTTAGGTCATCAATTGATGGGACTTGCCTCAGGCTTGCAAACATACAAGATGAGATATGGGCACCGAGGAGCAAATCAGCCAGTAGTTGACTTAGTGAACGGAACAGTCGCTATCACAAGTCAAAATCATGGCTTCGCCGTAGCAGACCCTGAGGCTGGAATGCTAGCAGCTCATCCAAGCGGTGCCTGTTCAGATTTGGTGGAAAACCAGCATGGAGCCGAAGTCAAAGTTCGTTATGTCAATGCCAATGACCGAACAGTAGAGGGATTAGATATCGTCGGACATCCGTCATTTACAGTCCAGTTCCATCCTGAAGCATGCCCAGGGCCAAATGATGCGGCCCCATTATTTCAAAGATTTAGAGAGATTGTAGATTCACATTTAGGAGGTGAATAAAATGCCGAGACGTGATGATTTAGAAACAATTCTTGTGTTGGGTAGTGGACCAATAAAGATTGGACAGGCCGCAGAGTTTGATTTCTCTGGAAGCCAAGCGGTAAGGGCGTTAAGAGAAGATGGCTACAAAGTTATCTTGGTCAATTCTAACCCAGCAACCATTCAAAACGATCCCGAAATGGCTGACGTCGTCTATATCGAACCGTTATTACCAGAGACGATAAAGAGGATAATGGAAATTGAGAAACCTTGTGCATTGTTGGCAGGAATGGGTGGTCAAACCGCATTAAATATCGCTAGTGAATTGGCACATAATGGAACATTAGAAGAACTAGGAATTGAGTTGATTGGCTCCGATTTAGATGCCATTGATAAGGCTGAAGATAGAGAATTATTCAACGAAGTATGCGATTCTATAGGTTTGCCAATCAGTGAAGCGGTCGCTTGTAATTCTATGGATGAAGTGATTGCAGCAGCAAATCAACTAGCATCTTGGCCGGTATTGATTAGACCTGCATTTACTCTTGGTGGACTTGGCGGTGGAACTGCGTGGGACATGGGCCAATTAGTGGAAATTGCTACATTAGGTCTAAGGAACTCAAGAATCAATCAGGTATTGATTGAGGAATCAATTCTTGGATGGCAAGAATTGGAATACGAAGTAATGAGAGATGAGGCTGACAATGCAATCATCGTCTGTACTATGGAAAATATTGACCCGATGGGAGTTCATACTGGTGAATCAACAGTTGTGGCGCCACTTCAATCATTCAGCGATGCAGACCACCAAATACTGCGTGACCAAGCACTTGCCCTTATTCGGGCATTGAATATTAAGGGCGGTTGTAATGTACAATTTGCTTTCAATCAATCCACAGGCGAGATTAGAGTGATTGAAGTAAATCCTCGTGTGTCACGTTCATCCGCATTAGCCAGTAAGGCAACAGGTTATCCAATTGCGAGAATGGGTGCGAAAATTGCTGTTGGTTATACCCTTGATGAATTACCAAATCCAATCACTGGACAAGGAACTACTGCAGCCTTTGAACCAACTCTTGACTACTGTGTTGTCAAAATACCTCGCTGGCCATTTGACAAATTCCGAACTGCAGATAGAACACTCGGTACCAGCATGAAATCAACTGGAGAAGTTATGGCAATTGGTCGTAATTTTGAGGAAGCTTTCCTCAAGGCCTGGGCAAGTCTTGAACAGGGATATGCTTACCCTAGACCTCTAACAAAGGCTGATGAATCAGAAGGAGAAGGTATGGCGGCAAGGGCTTTAGAAAAACTCCCAGATAGTACACTGGTTGAATGGTGTAGGGTGGCAACAGATCGCAGAATGGGGGCATTACTTGAAGCATTTAGGAGAGGCTGGAGTGTTGAAAAAGTACATGAGATTACCCGCATCACACGCTGGTTCCTATATCGTTTCGAGCATATTGCCCAAATTGAAGCAGAAATATCTGCAACGGAATCTTCTCCAAGTCAATTACAATTTGATGACATGAGATATTGGAAGAGCCATGGCTTTAGTGATGCACATATTGCAGATGCATTAGCAAAGTTCCCTGCAGCAGGGCCTAAATCGCTATCGAGTAGCCATAATGAGCATGCGGTAATGCTTCGTCGACATAGTTTGGGATTGCATCCAAAATACCGAATGGTTGATTCTTGCGCCGCAGAGTTCGCTGCACAGACTCCATATTATTATTCAACATATGAAATCAATGATGCGGCTGGAATAGATATCTTGCCAGATTTGGAAAACAGAACCAAACAACGCTTGGTTGCAATAGGTTCTGGGCCGATTAGGATTGGACAGGGTATTGAATTTGATTATGGCTGTGTCCATGCTGTAAAAGCAATACGTGAGGCTGGACATGATGCAATATTAATCAACAATAATCCTGAAACAGTTTCCACAGATTTTGATACATCGGACCGACTTTACTTTGATCCATTAACATTGGAATGCGTTTCTGAAATCCTATTGCGCGAGGATGCACATGGAATCTTGCTACAGTTCGGGGGACAGACTGCCATCAATTTAGCCGAACCATTGGACCAAAGAATCCCTCACTTGGAATCATTAGGGCTTCGGTTAGAGATTATGGGGACTTCATGTGATGCTATCGATGAGGCAAGTGATAGAGAACGGTTTGAGGAGTTTGCTAAGCGCAATGGAATACGCATGCCACGTGGACAAACCGGCACATCAGCAGATGATGTACGCGAGGCTATCAAGAACATAGGTTTCCCAGTGTTGATTAGACCATCATACGTTCTCGGTGGAAGAGGTATGGAGATACTATCAAATGAAGAGCAAGTTGATGCTTACTTAGAAGAGGCTTACTTGGCTCCAGACAAACCTTTGCTAATCGATGAATATCTGGGTCATGCTACTGAACTCGATGTTGACGCTGCTGCTGATGGTGAACAGGTCTTGGTTGGTGCAATAATGGAGCATCTAGAAGAGGCAGGTATTCATTCAGGAGATTCAACCTGTTTTATCCCTACACAGAATATCTCTCCAGAGATGATGGAGAGAGTTGAAGAACAAACAAAAATAATTGGATTGAATCTGAAAATTAAGGGTTGTTATAATATCCAATTCGCAATACAAGGCGACAACCTATACTGTTTGGAAGTAAATCCACGCTCATCAAGAACAGTTCCATTCGTTGCAAAATCAAGTGGATTACCTTTGGCGAGAATAGCCGCAAGAATCACCATAGGAATCCCACTTTCACAGCAGGAAATACCACGCCGCACCTCTGGAAAAGTTTGTGTGAAGGCTCCAGTTTTCCCATTCATTAAACTGAGAGGATTGGACCCAGCACCAGGTCCTGAAATGAAATCAACTGGAGAAGTATTTGGTTCTGATACCAGAGCAGATCTAGCATATCTCAAAGCCCGTTTGGCAACTGAAGTTCCAGTTGCTACCGAAGGGGGGGCATATCTTACTGTTAGAGAAGAGGACAAGGCCAACCTTATTCCTGTAGCACAATCTTTACTGGATTTAGACTTCACAATATTTGCAACTCCAGGGACTGCAGATGTATTACGTAAGGCTAACATTCCAGTCACTACCTCTTATCGAATTGCAGAAAGAATGCATCCGGATTCCTTAGATTTGATGAGAAAGGGTGAAGTCAATTTCATTGTTAATGTGCCAACTATTTCAGGTGGAGCAGTTCGAGATGGAAATATGATGCGTCGTTTGGCAGTTGAATTGAATATTCCATTCGTAACTACAATGCGTGGTGCTGTAATGGAAGTTGCAGCAATGAAGGCAAGGTTAGAGAATGAACTTGAGCCAATGCACTTAGAAGTCCATTATTAATGACTTCAGCAAGCATCGTATGCTTCAATGATATATTTTGTTAGAGGGCTTGTCCAGGCTAGTTCACTAATTCCTGCTTCTCCTTCCACATCATAGATTCTGACGACATCGCGAACACGTACATTGCCATCACTTGAACGAGCGAGAATCGTTGCAGCCTTGACCACCTTTCCAGTTCCATGAGGATCATATACAGTATCAAGTGCTTCTGCAAGGAACCAATCTGCCTTTTCTGCCGCCTTTCCTTCGTACGTTTTCTTAGGAGTCTTAGAACCAAACATTCCTCCACCAGTCTTTTTCTTTGTACCGCCTGTTGTTGGTTTCTTTCCAGTTGAAGATGTTGCTGATTTGCCTGCGCTTGCACCTCTTGATGCGGATTTTGATGAACTTGCAGCCCCTCTTCCATCAAACTCTTGCTGCATTTCGGAGCGGATTTCCTTTTCCAGTTCTCTACGGATTTCCTTTTCCAATTTAGAGCGCAATTTTTCTTCAACTGCTGCAGGATTATTCTTGCCAGCAAGTGCGATTGCATCATCTCTTTCATCGGTTAGTATCTGCAATGTTCCAATGTAATGAGATGCAACTTGGATTAGTGCAGTTTCCATAGAAGCCTCTAGTTGCATAGAAACAACATCATTTGATGACTCTCTCCACTTTCTCCACTGCAGCATAGTGTTGGCATGAATATCAGAACCACATTTTGGACAGAAACTGCGCTTTGGTGGTTTGAGGACAGGAATTGCTCGCATTGCTTCGGGGTCAATTCCTTCATGTTCGCCGCTAGCAACATCGTGGATATGAGTGGATGCTTCCATACCATCATCCATTGCTTCCCTGAACATCCCTTCCTTCAAATCTAGTTTTCCAGCTTGAATCAAATCCCAGCCACTGGTATTTTTGACGACAGCAGCAACAGCAGCATTGGCAGCAGGCGATTGACCCCATTGATGGTCAGATAATGACTTTGAAGAATCCATTGCTCCTGCTTCACCATCGGCAAATGCGGCAGCGAGGTCAACACTATCTCCTTCTGCGGGTGCTGCAATACCGAGTTGTATTGGGTTTGCACCTTCTTCTACTTTGGCTATCATATCGAATTTTTCTGCCATTGAAAGGTCATCACGTATACGAATAACATCTTTTAATTGATTCAAATCATGACCTGTTGAGGTAATTGGTCCTTGGCCAGTCATATCATGGCCACAGGATAAACAGAACCTTGCCGCTGCTTCAACGCCTGCTTCACAGGTTGGACAATAGACTCCTGCCATAAGTTGACAAGAACCTTCACCACATTTGAAGGGTTATGCTTATTTTTACTAAAAGTAAGTAATTTGGCGACAACTTAAGGAAAGCCGTAGTATTGTTCACTCCCGTAGGGAGTGTGGCAATATTCAATTGATTCTTCTCACACTAGTTGGCAGCACGAATCTAATAGATTCATTATCTGAACTTTATCCATTTCTGCTAGAATCGGTGCCAACCTTGGACCTTTTTCAAGCCCCATTAGTGCTGTATAAGCCGCACGGTAAGCACTTCTTGGACTTAATTCCAAATCCTTGGCTGCTTGAGGTATTGCGCTTCCAATTGATTCAGAATCCCATTGGCAATTGTGTAAGGCTGCAGTCAATCCTTTCAATACAGCCTTCTGTTCATCATCCAATGATGACAATGCTTGTTCATTTGGCGTTGATAAAATATTGATTCTCATCTCTTCTGGGAAGTGTTCACTACTTATCCAATAACGCATACGTTCAAGGCGATCTTGTAATTGCTTGGTAGGCTCATTTATTGCTCCTGATGTAACAAGGCTTTGCCATATGGCATCATCACTTGATTTGGTTTGGGCTAATAGCGCTAAGTGCCTAAAAGATACCGAAGTTGCTTTGGCAATCTCTCCAGGCTCAACCATTGAAAGACGAAGTGCTGCCTTTGCATCTTCAATCTGAACAAGTTTTCTTCGGCTAATATCCTCTTCACTCATTTCACTATCAAAATCTCTAGTGCAAAGTCTCTCAAATTCATCTGCCAAGGTAACAAGTCCCATGCCAGTATCAAAATCTATTGCCTTATTTGGTTTTGAATTAGCGATTAAGAGTCTCAAAATTTGAGGTGGTACTAAGCGTAGTGCTTCAATTGGCCCAATGGTATTTCCAGAAGATGAAGACATCGCTCCCTTTCCACGCAAACTAATCCATTCATAGGTAAGTGGCTGAGGTGGTTCATGCCCTAGCAATGTGGAAATTTCACGACCTGTGGCATATGAGCCGCCTGCTGCGCCATGGTCCTTTCCAAAGGCTTCACAAGTCACTCCAATCCAACTCCATTTCGCTGGCCAATCGATTCTCCAAGGCAATTTTCCCTGTCCCTTTGTAATATCTGAAGAACCTTCAACTCCATGAGAATCAATCCAGTAAACTAGTGGGTATTCATATCCAGTGACCTTTACTCCATCAAGGGAACCTTTCGAATCAAGTGGGCTCCAAGGAAACCAATCACTGGCTAATTCTCTGCTGGATACTCTTTCAATAATTTCTCTAATGTCATCTGCTGAGTCACATGCAAGTTTGGCCTGTTGGGCAAATTTACCATCTTGATATGAACGTAAGTTATCAACAATTCTTGGACGAACTCCAATTTCCGCTAATGCGTCCATAAAAGGTGTAAGGAAGTGGTCTGCATATGTCCAACCCTCCTCGTTAAATCTCTGCCAATCGGGATTATTGTCCCCTTCTTTCGGCGCAGGTATTGCGCCGAGTTGGTGGCCGATGAATTGTTCAAACTCTGGGCCTAAGAAACTGTAGACCTTACGCAATGGGTCAGCTGAATCAACAATGAAAATGAAATCAACATCAAGGCCAGCATCTTTCGCTGCTCTAGCCAACATATCGCCAGTAAGAATTTCTCTTAGGTGGCCGATGTGAAATTCTCCACTAGGAGTAATACCAGTTGAGATAACATGCCTATCACCTCTATGCGACAAAGATTTGGCCGCTACATCTGCCCAGTGCACTCTAATTCACCTCAAACAGCAACGGCTCTGATGATTCCACGAAGGGGTACTCCGTCAATTTCGTTACGAGTAGTCTTGTTAACCAATACAACCACTATTCCCACCTCGCCTCCACAATCTCGTATTGCCTTAATCGTGTGTGACATTGTAACGCCTGAAGAAAGAACATCGTCAATAATGGCTACTTTTTTACCAGAAACCTGTCCGTATTTGTTTGAAAGTGATCCATTCCCATTACCACTGTCAGTGGTTCTATAGACAGTCATTTCAGAATCTATCATCCGAGAGACTTCATGTGCGAAGGCAATTCCATTGATTGATATTCCAACGACGGTATCAGTTTCTCCCACTCCCATTTCTTCATCAACAACATCTCCCATTATCGCTCCAATAGCCGCAATGCGTCCTGGTTTAACACCGATTGTTCTCCATCCAATTCGAATATCATTTGGTCGGTTTTCTTTCTCACCAGCAAGAAGCCAAGCGATTGTATCTTGTGATAATGATAACTCATCTGCAATCTGTTGTGAGTTTAATCCTTCAACTCGCAAATTGCTCGCAAGGGTTCGCAATTCTTCAATACTCAATACCATCAAAGCAAAGGGGGTTGCCTCCCCCAAATCAAACCTTTGTCTAAAATACCTGCATAAAGCGACCTATTAGCCTACAAAGGCTTCAAGAAAGGTCGCCACAGGGAAGGGTCATGGGCGACTTCGAATATGAGGCTCTTCTCGACCGAGCTAGAGAAAATATACCAGAGGAGATCTCTTCAGGTTCTCGTTGGAAATTACCAGCTCCTCAAATAATGATAGAAGGTTCAAACACAATTCTGCGTAATTTCAATGAATTGATTTCAATGATGGATCGTGATGAAAATCATGTATACCAATTTATTCTTAACGAATTAGGAACTTCGGGTTCAAGAGATGGACCACGTGCTAGATTCAAGGGAAGAATTCCACCAAAGAGAATCAAACGAACTATTTCTAATTATGTTAATACATACATCAAGTGTAGTCAATGCTCTGCCCCTGATACACACTTTATCAAAGAGGATAGAACTACTCTTCTAAAGTGCCAAGCATGTGGTGCTACTAGACCGGTCAAACTTTGATTAGTCTAACTTCAGCAATTGCTTTTCAGCAATCTTTCCTGTTTTTAGGTGCTCGAGAATAGGCAAAATGTCATTTTCATCATTAATTGTGTACCAAACACCTTCGGGATAGACAACACAAGTAGTTCCTTGAGCGCAATAATCAAGGCAGCCTGATTTTTGAACGCGAACATCTGCCAGTCCTGCTTTTATCGCAGCAGATTTTAGAGTTTTCATATAATTTAGACTGCCTCTGTCAAAACAATTTGACTTGGCTGCCCCCTCTGGTCTTTGATGTCCACAAACAAATACATGACGCGAATAACCAATATCGCCCTCAGGCATTGAAAATCATCCCCAAAGATGAGCGTCATCATTGCCGCTTTTTTGCTTCTCCACCTTTTCGTGTAGACTACTTCGGCGTTTCATATCGTCTCTTTCAAATGCTAGTAATTCAGAATCATCGATATATGCTGGACGAGTATGAGCTATCAAAATGACTTGAACGATAACATCTCGTGAGATGTAATGGTTTTTGCCATCTTCTGCGAGTAATTCAATGCTTGATTTTCCGCTTGATAACAATCTTCCTCTAATCCATCCATCAGCGCCTTCGGCAAGCGCTCTAGCATCCATCAAAATTTCTACAAGGTCATCACGACGAAGGCCATGACGTCTTTCTAATAGGTCACCGTTGTGTATTCCTACATTGGATTCAAGGTCTGGAGAGCCCATTCCTTCCCACAATGTTTTCGCCCAATCTGGTAAGTCAATGCTATTCTTCTTCTTCGCCATGTTGTAGTTGATTAGGCGACGCTACTTGAACGCTCGCACTTGCAACGATGATAACATATTGCCAAAAAGTGGATTTATGGCTATTCATTGACCGTAAAATCTTCACTATTTGTTGCATAATTGGGGGAGTGCCTTCATCAAGGGTGGGCTACCGGCATGAACTGGAGGAATAGGCTTGAAGGTCTCATGGCGAACTTTACCAACAGTTCTTTTGGAGGACGAAGTTCTTGACAAAGCCTTCTCCCGTGCTCGTAAAGCAGCAGATCGTGTTGATGATTCTGATAGAGTTTTTAGAGTAAGAAAGCAAATGAATCGAATGGTTCAAACTGCGGCAGATGTAATCTTCAATCAATTTACAGATTTAGTTAATGCTTGGCCTAGCCTTGACCAATCACCACAATTTGATGTAGCGATGATAGATGCCTGTGTAGGATGTGATGATTATCGCCATAACCTCTCAATGTTACAATGGGGTGCAAAAAGAGTAAATTCCATCGCAGCACAGAACTCCAAGAAAATTGTCCGTACTGGGAGAACTGAATTGATGCACGATGCAAGAAAGGAAGCATATGGAAGAATCAGTTCAATCCTACGCCAAGTAGGTCCTTCTTTACTTTGGCTTAGTGAGGCGAGAGAGACTCTGAAAAAGTTGCCTACAATCTCAACAGATTTACCTTGTATTGTTGTCTGTGGAGCCCCGAATGTCGGAAAATCAGCCTTTATTTCAGCATTGAGTTCGGGTAATATGGAAGTCAATCATTATCCTTTTACCACCAAACAAATCCACGTTGGACATTTCTTTCACCGCAGACTTCAGCATCAACTAGTCGATACTCCAGGTCTTCTTGATAGGCCAATGATTAAGAGAAATGCAATAGAAATGCAAGCGATAGCAGCATTGGAAAATACAGGTTCATTAGTTCTATTTTTGATGGACGAAAGTGAACATTGTGGAACTCCGCTTGAAGAACAGACGAACCTTCTTGAAGAAATAAAGGGGCTATTACCTGAAACCGAATTACTTGTTGTAACTTCCAAAGCGGATTTGTTAGAACCACAACCGGAAATGTGGGACGAAGTAATTGCTGCAGAGAAACAATGGCATGATGAAGGAAGTGAAGGAGACCCACATTTACCTCTTCTCTATGACCACCATGGGCGACCAACAATGTCTGCAACAGAATTTGTTGGTATGGATGCAATGCGTTTAGAAATCGTCAACCGAGTCAAGTCAGTTCGTGATATTGACCCATTGAGTCTGCCTGAAGGATGGTATCGTAGAGATCACGATATTGAAGAGCCAATTTACAAGAAGACAAGAGATTGGAATCGTCGTGAATGAATCACATTTGTTCAAGTGGGATAATTCCAATACCCTGCATACCTGTTCTCAATAAGTTTCTTGCAGTTTCTGAAACCTGTAGGTAGAATGGGTTTGGAACTCCTTCAACCAAAATATGACAATCTCGATAAAATCCATTGTATGCATTTGCCAAATCAAGTAATTGCGTTGCGAATAGATGTGGTTTTCTTAGATTTACTGCTTTTCCAAGAACATCGTTATGTCTTGCAATTGTTCTAAGAAGTTCAACCAGTCCATTTGGCATTTCTTGATTTGAGTAATCAATCTCTTCTGCTAATATTGAATCAATATCTGCGCCCGCTTCAATACAGCGTTTCATCACCGAATGCGCTCTTGTGTGGCTATACATGATGAAAGGAGCAGAGCCTGCTTCAAAGGCCAATGCTTCTTCCCAGCGGAATGTGAATCCTTTGTCTGGGCTGACTTTAACAATGTTGAAGCGAACCGCTGAAACACCAACTGCTTCAGCGATTTCCAGCACTTGTTGTTCTTGATAATCGGGGCGTAATTCTCTAACTACCGATGCGGCTTGGGCTTGAGCTTCCTCAAGCAAATCATCCATGAAAACGACGTTTCCTTTACGGGTAGACATTTTACCTTCAGGTAATTTAATAAAACTATAGAACATTATCTCTGGGACCTTTTGACCTAATTCTTGCAAGGTCATTCCAACTTGCTTTCCCTGTAATTTGTGGTCTTCGCCCAGGACATTTATCAGTTCATCACTTTGCTGCCATTTCCACATGTGATATGCAATATCTCTTGTCGCATAGAGTGAGGAGCCATCTCCTCTTCTAAAGAAGAATTCAGTTTTCCCCTTTAGGCCGCGCTGTCCTAAATCGAGGTAACCTGCACCATTGTCAGCTTCGCCATATATTTCCATTTCACTCAGTCTTTGCATTAGTTTGGCAACATCACCGTTAATGACAAATTCTGATTCTTTGGTAAAGGTATCAAATTCAATTCCAAGGCGGCTTAGAGTGGTTAACATTCCATCCAAAACAGGCTGATATGCTGCTTCAAATTGTTGTAGGACTTCTTGATCACCATGCTCGCTGGCATGAACTAATCTTCCGATTTCTTCCTCAATAGCTTGAGCATCCCCTTCTTCACGAATCTTTTGTGCAGCCTGATACCATCGAACGGTTTCATGGTCTGCCTTACCTGACCAGCGAGGGTTTACTCCATCTCTTCCTACTAGTGTTTCCTCTACTTGCTGTTCACTTAGATTTGCAAGCGCCCATGCTAGTACGGCAACTTGCTTGCCCATGTCATCAACATAGTATTCGGCTCTGACTTCGTTTCCGAATAAACGATGAAGACGCACCAGTGAATCACCAAGAATTGCGTTTCTTGCTCTACCAACGTGGAATGGCCCATTTGGGTTTGCAGATGTATGCTCGATGAGAACTTTTCTTCCAGTGCTACTCAAAGAACCAAAAGGATCGCCGACGCGCACCTTTCCAGATAGAACCTGCTGTGCTAACCAGTTCATGTCGGCTTTGATATTGAGATAACCTCCGACTGCCAATACTTGGCCAATTGCTGGATGAGAAGAAATTTCATCGGCAATTGTTTGTGCCAATTCAATAGGATTTTTTGACAATTGTTTTGCTAATGGAAAACAAGGGAGAGACAGGTCTCCTTGAGAGGTATCACGGCTTGGTGCTAGCATATTGCGCCAATTATCACCAGTGATTCCCGATTTGGCAAGTGCCTGCCCTATCAGTTCCTCTACCTCATCTCTTAGAAGTTTCACTTAATTCACCTCACATAATAGGATAACGCAATATTGCTGCAAGGCCGCCAAAGCCGAGCATTAGTTGAGAGCCTTCTTCTGTGTCCGTTGATATATAGACAATTTCACTGTTTGATTTTGCAGCCATTGTACTAAGTTCATCAATTAGAGAAATATTTTCAATTTCTTTGGCCTTTTCCCCTGAACCATCACATGAAGGACAATTAGGTATTGCTTCCATACGGCCAATTGTAATCTTCCATTCGTTATTACATGAGTTGCATTGCAATGTGACAACATTCTTTCTCAGTGATTCAGAAATGAGTAATTTTTGGACAGCACCTTGATCAAGTGCTTGAATGACCATCCTTTCACCATATGTTGCCTTTGGATGGTTTTTGATTAATTCAGAAAGGAATGCATCCATTATTTTCCTCTCAGCATCTAATTCTATTTCGCCCATCATCTGTCCAGCATTGCCAACCAGTTCACGTACTCCACTTTCGTTAGAATAGCCTACGTCAAAAGTTGTCTTGGCAATTTTTTTTGCGATTTCGTGGTGGAAGTAATCATTCTTGACCACGAAATCCTTAGTAGCACCAGGTCCTCCAATAATTATCGCTTGAATATTTTCCAAATTTGGCAACCAATAATCACATGCATGTTCAGTAGCGCGTTTGAAGAAATTATGTGCAGCTTCTTCGATTAGTCTTTCGAAACGTTGTGCAGATTGACCACCTTGTCGGTGCTTGCCCATAATGTTGGAAACTAAATGCTCTTGAACATGAATTCTTTTTCCAGTAGCAATTCCAAAGGCTGCTTCTGACCTATCAATTACGAATAATCCATATGATTTTTTATCGATGAGCATATCTTCTAGTTGAGTTAACTCAAATGTTGAATCGCATCTGTATCGGAATGACAATAGGGGCTGAGGGGGGTCTTCAACCAAGACATTTATCATACGATTTCGATTATTTCCTACTATGATTGAACCGACGAATAATGCGATTCCATTTTCTCCTGCATTTTTAATTTTTGAAAGTGAAGAAAGTGCGGAATCAATTGCCCCTTGAACATTCTTACGTGTCCCTTTTGATTTGATATTTGCAGCTTGTCCGTGTTCATTTTGCAGTAGTGAACGAGCATCGGAGACTTGTCGGTCTGGCGGGATGATAATACTGACTAGTTCAGTACCAAATCCCTTCATTTCACGAAGGTCTTCCAATGCCATCTTGAGACGCAGACGGCGTGCAGCAAGTTCAACATCATCTGACATAGTCTACGCCTCTGCTTATACGGCAGTGACGAGGGGTTTTCAACCCTCGCCCATTAAGGAATAAACTTTGAAGTTATTGAAATAGATTATTTGGTAAGATTTTGGCATAATTGTGATGATGCTTCAAGTTAATAATACTGATAATCGGCTATGTGTCAATAGTCACAAGGGATATGCTCAAAGAATAGGTCTGCGAGGCGAGACTGATGACAAGTCGTCACATCGTTGCATTAGGCGGGAGTCTACTACGTCCGGAGGAATCTGAGAAGCGTAGTGAATGGCTTGGCCAATTAAGGCAATTGGCAGTCCATTTGGAAGGTAATGAGCGAAAAATAGGAATTGTCATTGGAGGGGGACTTCCAGCAAGAGAGGCTATTGAGTTGGCGAAAAATTGTATCTCTTCAAGTGAGAAATTGGACCAAGTTGGGATTGCAGCAACCCGATTAAACGCGACAATCATCCAACAAATTTTGCTTGATATTGGGTGCAATGTCGCGCCCGAAATTCCGCATACAACTTCTCAATCAGCAGAATTGTTAGAACAATACAACTTCGTTGTAATGGGCGGTACAACCCCTGGCCACACAACAGATGCAGTAGCGGTTGCATTAGCAAGAGATGCGGGTGCTAGAAATTGTATTATTGCTACCAATGTCAGTCATGTTTACGATAAAGACCCACGTCAATTTGATGATGCTCAATCGCTTACCAATTTGACAATTGACCAATTGGCGGAGATTACAGGTATCGGTGAGCCACTAGCACCAGGTGCATCAGCGGTAATTGACCCAGTAGCAGTTGGTTGGGCAAAAGATGCCTGTATTGACTTAGCAGTATTAGATGGGCGTCAAATTTCAATATTGGAACAAGCATTAGATGGGCAGCCTTTTGATGGCACCCTAATCACTTCATGAGGGGATAATATGTCGGAATCAGCAAGTAAAACAAATAGATCAAGAAATAGCAATAAAGTCTTGCCACATAAGCATTGTAAGATTTGCCAAGAAGCGATTTCAGCAAAGGCAGAACCAAGACTTTGCAAGAAAGAAGAATGTATTACAAAAAATGAAAAGAATGAGAAGACTCAGAAGCAAATGAGACTTTGGATGTTTGTTTTCTTCGGAATATTCGCCTTCAGTTTTATCGCACCAATATTCTTACGAATGATGTGAGTTTCAGGAGTTTTGAAACTCTCCAAGCAACCCTTCAGCAGTTCCTGCTACATGTTCAGTTTGTCCTGCAGCGGTGAGGCGATCTCCTAATTTGTACAATTCTTGAAATGCTTCTTTTATCGAGCCGGCTTGCTTTAGGAATTGTATTGCGGGCCATCCACAATCAATAATTCCTGGCGAAACTGTGCTTTCCTCAACCCACGCAGCACAAGATGGCCCGTAGCATAATGCACTAAATTGATTTAAATCAACCCAGAACGAATTCCGCTTGCATACTGGGCAAGGTTTGCATTCAATAGATGAAAGAACAGTCATTGCATCATCTCCTACGATATCAATTTCCCAAATAACAACACTTGCAGAGGCTAGTTCCATGATGTCGCTTTTCTTTAGAAATGAACGTAATACCTGCCAAGCAGTCTCTTCAGTACTGAAGCAACCCATTCCTATTGCCTTGCCATTTGCCTCAACCGCAGTTGGAACAAATACACGGGCGGGAGTATCGGACATTGCATCGCCCTTGCTGTGAAGACCTTCAATGCTTATGCGTAATAATACAATTATCACTAGTTATTGGAGCGAATTATTGTGGGCGAACCCATTCCATTTCAATAAGCGGTAAACCGCCAGGATGAGGCAATGGTGCTTGTGGTTTCTCTATTCGTATCTTTAACTTAGAAACCATATCATTATTGGAAAGATTTGAAATGATTCTCTCTGCCATTGTTTCCATTAATCCAATCGGTGTATCGACATCAATTATTTCAGCATCAATTGCGATTTGGATATCCGCATAGTTCAATGTATTTGTCAACTTACCTGCTATTCTGTGCTCCATTATGGTTGCCCATACACTGAACACAAAAGGCTGCTCAGTCTCATGTTCAAAGTCATAATATCCATGCTTGGCCATGACAGTATAGTTCTCTAAGGCAACTGTGACAATCATCTAAGATCACCTTATTCAGTAGATTCTCTTTCATGAACCCAAATTAAATGGTATCCGAACTGAGTTTTCACAGGTTGTGAAACAGTTTTCAGTGGCGTATCCCATACTGCTAATTCAAACTCTTTGACCATGTTACCCTTTCTAAACCAACCCAAATCTCCGCCTTTTTGGGAAGATGGGCACGAACTCTTTTTCCTTGCCAACTTTTGGAAATCCTTTAATTTTGAAACCTTATCTTTAATCTGTATTGCTTCAGATTTGGATTCAACCAAAATATGACTTGCCCATGCGCTTGGTGCGACCATGAAACTGCTATGGTATTCTATTCTTGAACTCTTTTGATTGTCAAGATTCAATATCATATGCCAATGCGCTCAAATATGTACCATAGATTGTAACAGAAACACCTAATGATTCTTCATTGAAGCGTTCCATATTGTCTTTGTATGTGTGATATTCCCAACTTCCACTACCATAGCAAACGACAGCTCTTCCGTTTGAACCACTGCCCAAGTCATAGACAAATGGGCCATGGTCGGAATTGTAAGGCATTCCATCTTTTGCACCCTTTTCGCCAGTTAATACCGACATACGGATGTCGTACTTGCCTGCAACATCTGGATTTTCTTTCACATATCTATTTTTTATTTGTTCAACATTCAAATAATCGTCAACATTATTTGTGAAAAGGGTCAAAGAGTTTCCACGATTAGAAAAATCAGCATCAACATGGTTCATATCCAAGTTAATGTAGAGACGTAAGTCTTTCTTCAAATCGTTCTTCATCTCATTAACATAGGCTCTACTTCCGTAAAGGCCTTCTTCTTCTCCACCCCATGTGCAGAATCGAATTGTCCTATCAGGTGTTCCGGATTCGTTGACCACTTTGGAAATTTGTCTCGCCATCTCCATAATACTGGCAGAACCAGATGTGTCATCAATCGCACCAGGTCCACTGTAAACAGTATCATGGTGTGCTCCAGCAATGACTACTTCAGATGATTTTCCTTTGATCTCTCCACATGGCACATATATTGTCCGAGTACCATCATTGGTGACATCTATGTCTAGCGAGATTGTTCCCGAACCATTGATTACTGCTGCTTCTAAGATTTCACCAGCATCTTTTGACATTGCGATGAATGATAATTCAGTAGGTACGCTACCACCGTTCGCTTCCGTAATTGCTTCTATAGAGGTTCCCTTGAATATTGGTACGCAATCTGTAGCCTCGACCTTGCCACAATTGTAATCCTTGTTTACTCTAATCAATGAGACTAAGTTATTTTCTGCGGCTTTACTCATCAATGCTGTATTACCAGTAATTGAGCCACCGCCTCTAACATATCCAATCTTTCCATTTGCCTCTTGCCAGAGTGAATCTTCAGAACCATTTCCTAAATCAACAACTGGGGCATTATCACCGAATTGTATGAAACTCCTGCCGCTAAATCCTTGAATGACATAGTCAATTCGATGTTCAAAGGTATATGCTACGCTTCCAATATCGCCAGCAGAGCAAGGAGGAGCAAACGGATTAAATTCGCCGGGAGTACAAACTTGAACACTCGGTTCAGAATTTACATGGTGCATTTCAACTTCATAAGAATGGAGTGTAGTTGTCATTCCAAGCGATTTGAAATGCTCTTCAATCATTTGTGCAGCAGCAGCTTCTTCCGCAGTACCACTCATTCGACCTTCCCAATCCGGATGGCCGAGATCAACAAGGTCCTGAGCATACTGCCTTGCCATTGATTCATCAAATTCAATTAATTCAAATTCAAGATCATGTCCAAAACCAAGCCATGCAGGCTGGATGATTAATACAGCGGAAATCATCAGCACTGAAAGTCCAAAGGCGACAATAATTTTCATAGTGTGGGGTCCGGCTTTTTCTGCGAACACTCTTTGAAATGTAGCGGAATTATTTGAAAATTCTGCGCCATCATCCAACTGAATGAAATTACCGGGTGACTTCTCATGCTCCAGTATTGCTTCTATGACTGTGAAATGAGTTGTTAGGCGCTCAATTAATTCAGCCTTTTTTCCAGAAACTTGCAATGAATTTGACTTGCACAAATCCTTCAATTCGGAGACTTTCATTGAAGAATAATCTGCCTCGGACATTAGAGCACCAATAGGGGCTAATCGCCCGACCTTGATGAACTACATGGTATCATGATTGGAATTATTGGATTTCTTCCCCAGTCCAACGCTTACCGATATCATGTGTTAGTCCCAATTGGTCAAGAATTCTTGCGACAACAAAATCAATCAAGTCATCTATTGATTGGGGATGGTTGTAAAAACCAGGTGATGCAGGAATTATCACTGTGTCCCAAGAAGATAATTTTGCCATATTTTCTAAGTGAACTGTAGCATAAGGGGCTTCACGTGGAACGATTATCAACTTTCGTCTTTCCTTCATAGCAACGATTGCAGAACGGGTGACGAGGTTATCACTGATTCCTGCTGCCAACTTACCCAAAGTTGTTCCCGAGCAAGGACAGATCACTACTGCATCGATATTTGCAGACCCAGATGCTGACTTTGCTGCCACATTACTCTCATCTTCTAGAATAGCTGAATATTTTTCAGCAATTGTTTCTTTATCGGTTTGACATTCATGCGCAAGTGTAAGTACACCAGATTCGGTTACGATTAATCTAACTTGTACTCCAAGTTCTGATAGGCATTCAGTGAGGCGTTTACCATAGATTGCGCCAGATGCTCCGGTTATTGCGACTACTACTTCACCCATATACCGTGCAACTCCTTTTCGCATATATGCTCTCGTTTTTTTTCATTGTATTGAAATCAATGCCTTTTCTAGATTCAATATTGCCTCAGAAAACAGTTTAGGCTCTATAGACCATGCTATTCTTAGCCATGAGGATAATTCTGGTGCAAACATAGAACCGGGTACTGCAAGTACTGAATAATCTACACATGGACCATCAACGAATTTCATAGAATCATAATCGTTTGGAAGTTTGAAAGCGCCAAAAACACCGTATGGAGGTTCATTCCAAGCAATATTTTGCCTTGCCAGCATTTCTCTTAATACTGGAAGATTTGTTTCTCTATATTGTATTATTTTTTCAATCGCCAAGTCTAGATGAGGGAACACGGCATTTGCTAAACGGATAGTTGGGCTTGCCATCATCCCAGAAAGAGTCAAAAACGCTCTTTTTGCATTCAAGATAATTTCTTTCTTCGCAATAATCCAGCCAAAGCGCAAAGGACCTAAACCATATATTTTCGTTAGCGAGTTGACTGAAATACAATGATCGCCTTCTAAATAAAATGGTTTGTAATCATCAGTTCCTTTCATTGAATCGATGTACACCTCGTCAGAAATGATTGTAATTCCTAAATCCTTACAGGTATTAATTATCCATTGGCGGTCACTGCTTTCATAATCCCAGCCACAAGGGTTTAGTTGAGGTGTTATCATCAATACATTTGATTTTTGTAGTGCATCTAACCATTCGCTTTTGTTTATTCTCCATGGCCCAAATCCCTCAGCCGGCGGATGTCTTTGTACAGGAATTGTATCGCAATTTAGCAATAGCGGGGTTTGAACAACGGGCGCATATGCGGGAGATTCTACAGCGACAATACTATTCTCATTGTTTGGAGATGATTCTATACAAGCCAATAGTGCGATGTTTAGGGCTTGAGTTGCGCCATGGGTAATGGCTATGTTTTCGGACTTTACTCCATATCTTTCCGCAATTATTTGTTCGGAATTGGGGAAATTAGGAATATGGTGGTAGCCTACATCACTCAAATCCTGTGCAAGTAATGTTTCAAAGTCCCATACATATTGTAGTCCACTATAAGACAAATTGTATTTTCTCATTTGTTGTAATCGTGGAATATACCAATCTAAATATTGAATTGGATGGATTTCTGAACCGGTTGTTGAACTGCCATGGTGAGGCCATGTGCTGTCCATGGACCTGCCAATAGGTCTCGGTTGTTGAGTCTATCCTTATTCTGGGGGAAAATCGCTTCAATCTTCTTCGATTATTCTATTTGTAACACTTTGAATATTATTCAATAGAGATTGAGTAAATTGTTCGATTGTGATTTGATGACCTAGCCTTGCTAAAGAGGTAGTCGTGTCATTCTCAAGACCACACCCTGCCAAACCCTCTACTCTTCCGAGAGGAGTGTCTATGTTCACTGAAAAACCATGTCGAGAGACCCATCTTAGGAATGAAAGCCCAATGCTGCATATTTTCTTATTGCTAACCCACACACCTTGCATTCTATCATCTCTTACAGATTCAATTCCCAGGCTCTTTAATGTGTCAATAATCCATTGTTCAATTATTGAAATTATTGCAGCAACTGAATTTTCATTTTCTAAATCCCATTTGAATATCGGATAACCAACCAACTGGCCAGGTCCATGCCAAGTCAATCCACCCCCTCTATCTACTGGATGAGTTGGATATCCATCTGGAGCTGTAATTCCATCATTTGTGGCGCGTGGTCCAACGGTTACTATTTCTGGGTGTGACAATATCAATAATGTATCTGGAATTTGATCATCGATTCTTTGTTTTTGAAGTTCTTTCATTAATTCTAATGCATCCTGATAAGGCATTTCATTAAGGTGAATTATTTTTACACCCCTTTTTTCTATCATGCAATCACCTTTGTATTGAACATTAATATTGTCCGGATGAACCAAAGCCTCCACTGCCTCGTTCTGTATTTCCTAGTTCCTCAAATGATGTTTCAACTATTGTCACTTTAGGAACTTGTGCAAATAATAATTGTGCGACACGTTCGCCTTTGCTAACAGTAAAACTATCTCCTTGTCCAATCCATGTTGCTAATACTTTCAATTCACCGCGATAATCCGCATCAATTGTCCCTACACCGTTTGGAAGTATCATTCCCTTTTTGCCCAAAGAAGAACGGCATCGTATCTGCCCCTCCCATCCTTCAGGTATTGCTAGGGCTAACCCGGTGGCGATGAATGTACTTGCTCCCTTAGGAACTACTGTTTCTTCCAAAGCGTACAAATCCCAGCCTGCAGCCAGTGCTGAACCTTGCGTTGGCAATTTTGCATTTTCATCTATGCGTGCGAATTGGACCGACAATTGAATTTGCTCCATGTACGGTCGTTGCGAAGGAGGTTTTTGACCCTTATTCTAAAGTTGAAACTTACTTACATAACTCCAGTGGAAGAATAGGGGTATTTTTTGATAGTTTTTTGTATGAAACTGAAGACATAATAACAACTGAATAATTTTATTCTATTCGGGCTACTGCAATATTCTTTTCACTTCTGCCATACACTCTAATAATCCAACTTTACAAAGACTTAGCAGGGGTCATTATTATAGTCTATCTCGGAGGGCAATAAAACTCCAGCGCGTGAAATAATCGGGGGGTGTCTAATTATGGTAATCGAAAAACCAAGTAATAACGAAGATGGCTTTGAATTGGACTTGAGTCATGAGCACTTGGAACCAATGCTTCAAACAAATTTGGATAGATTCGTATTATTCCCAATAGAACACTCTGATATTTGGGAGATGTACAAGCAGGAGCAAGCATCATTTTGGACAGCCGAAGAAATTGATTTGGCTGAAGATCTCAAAGATTGGGCAACATTAAACGATGATGAAAAACATTTTCTTAAGCACATATTAGCATTCTTCGCAGCAAGTGATGGAATTGTCAATGAAAATTTAGTTATGAACTTTTCAAATGAAGTTTGCTGGGCTGAGGCTAGAGCATTCTATGGTTTCCAAATAATGATGGAAAATATTCATGCTGAAACATATTCATTATTGATTGATACATACATCAAAGATGATAATGAGAAAGACCATCTATTCAAGGCTCTTGAAACTGTACCTGCTGTAAAGAGAAAGGGTGATTGGGCAATGCGTTGGCTATCACGTAAGAAAGGTTCATTTGCAGAGCGTCTAGTGGCTTTTGCTGCAGTTGAAGGTATTTTCTTTTCAGGCTCTTTCTGTGCAATTTTCTGGCTGAAGAAAAGAGGATTAATGCCAGGATTGACTTTTTCAAATGAATTGATTTCCCGCGATGAAGGACTTCACTGTGATTTTGCTTGTCTATTGCACAATAAATTACTAAGGGGTGCTGGTGAAAAGTCAATCCATAGCATCATTGCAGAAGCAGTAGAAATAGAAATTGAATTTGTAACAAGCGCTCTACCAGTTTCATTAATTGGGATGAATTCTAAATTGATGGCTCAATATATCCATTTCGTAGCAGACCGTCTCCTAATTTCACTCGGAGCTTCAAAGTTATATGATGTAGAGAATCCATTCCCGTGGATGGAAATGATTTCAATGCAAGGAAAAACTAATTTCTTTGAGAAGAGAGTGGCGGAATACCAAAAAGCAGGAGTAATGGATTCTGCAAGTCTAGGAAGTGTACAACAGCGCTTCTCAATGGATGAAGATTTCTAAGCAAAATAAAATGAAGAATAATAATCAACAATAATATTAACAAATGGAGGAATGAAAGTGGCGCTACAAGTAGTAAATAGAAAAGGGGAACGTGAAGATGTACGTTTCGATGCAATAATGGAAAAATTAACAACTTTGTCTGAGGGATTAGACCCGATTTGGGTTGACCCCAGTCATGTTGCAAAATTAACTATTGAGGGGCTTTATGATGGTGTTACTACTAGGGAACTAGATCAACTAGCTGCTGAAACAGCCGCTTCTCTTGCATCACAACACCCAGATTATAGCCGCTTAGCAGCACGGATTTGTATTGACGACCTACATCGGTCAACCAAGTCTAAATTTTCAGAAGTAATCACTGACCTTAGAGAATACATTGACCCAGAATCCCGTAAGCATGCACCACTAATTTCAGAGGAAGTTTATGGCGTGATTATGGAAAATGCAGAAGCATTGGATAACCATGTGGACTATAAGCGAGATTATTCTTATGATTACTTTGGATTCAAAACACTTGAGCGTTCATATTTACTAAAACTAAATGGAGAAGTTGCAGAAAGACCTCAACACATGTTGATGCGAGTTGCAGTTGGAATTCATCATGGAAATATTGCCAAAGCAATGAAGACATACGATTTGATGTCGGAAGGCTATTTCACCCACGCAACCCCAACTTTGTTTAATTCAGGAACTCCAAAGCCTCAGATGTCATCATGTTTCTTATTGACTATGCAGGATGATTCATTAGAAGGAATCTATGATACCTTGAAACAATGTGCATTAATTTCAAAATCGGCAGGTGGTATTGGATTGTCAATTCACCACATTCGTTCCCAAGGAGCATATATCAAAGGTACAAATGGTACAAGTAATGGAATTGTTCCAATGTTGCGTGTTTTCAATGACACAGCGAGATATGTTGACCAAGGAGGCGGCAAGCGCAAGGGTTCAATCGCAGTTTATCTAGAACCATGGCACCCTGATATCCTGGCTTTCTTAGATCTAAAGAAGAATCATGGCAAGGAAGAAGTTAGGGCAAGAGATTTGTTCTATGCTATGTGGGTTTCAGATCTTTTCATGGAAAGGGTTGAAGCAAATGCAGATTGGTCGTTATTCTGTCCGAATGAATGTCCTGGTCTTCAAGATGCATATGGTGCAGATTTCAAAGAATTGTTCGAATCATATGAGGCACAAGGTAGAGCGCGAAAGACAGTTCCTGCACGCACTATTTGGGATAAAATTGTAGAATCCCAAATTGAAACGGGAACTCCTTACATGTGCTATAAGGATGCAGCAAATGAAAAATCAAATCAAAAGAATCTTGGAACAATCAGGTCTTCTAATCTTTGTACAGAAATTATGGAATATACTTCAGCAGATGAGGTTGCAGTATGTAATCTGGCATCGATTGCACTACCGAAGTATGTTAATATGGAGGAACAAACATTCAATCATCAATTACTGTATGATGTAACCTATCATGCAACCGGTAATTTAAATCGGGTAATAGATGTTAACTATTATCCAGTAATTGAGGCACAAAATTCCAATATGAGGCATAGACCTATTGGTTTGGGAGTGCAAGGATTAGCAGATACATTTGCAATGCTTGGATTATGCTTTGAAAGTGATGAGGCAAGGGCATTAAATAAGGAAATTTTTGAAACCATTTACTTCGCAGCTTGTTCTGCATCCAAGGATGCAGCGATTGAAGAAGGACCTTATTCAACATTCAAAGGCTCTCCAGCAAGTGAAGGAAAACTTCAGTTTGATTTGTGGGGAATGGATGAACATTCTGGACGTTGGGATTGGGATACACTGAAGCAAGAGATAGTGGATAATGGTATGCGTAATTCACTACTGTTGGCGCCTATGCCAACAGCATCTACTAGCCAAATATTGGCAAATAACGAGTGTTTTGAAGCATTCACTTCAAACCTGTATGTTAGGAGAACTCTTTCTGGTGAATTTATTGTACTGAATAAGCACTTAGTTCGTGACTTGATCGCAAGAGATTTGTGGTCTCTGGAAATGAAGGATGAAATTTTGAGACACAAAGGTAGTATTCAAATGATTACTGGAATTCCTGATGATATCAAAGAAATGTACAAGACTACTTGGGAAATTAAGCAACGATATGTTTTGGATATGGCTGCGGATAGAGGCGCATATGTAGACCAGAGTCAATCTTTGAATATTCACATGGTCGATGCAAATCCAGCAAAAATAACTTCTATGCACTTCTATGGTTGGAAAAAGGGATTGAAGACAGGAATGTATTATCTTAGAACAAAGGCAGCAGCCGATGCGATTCAATTTACAGTTGAAGCCAAAGCAAAAGATGATCAAACAGTATCTGGATTAGCCGATAGGGCAGAGGAAATTAGCAGTCTGGAAGCGATTGCTTGTTCTCTCGATTCTCCGGATGATTGCTTCTCGTGCGGTTCGTGAGAAAACATATTTTGGCTCGTAATAAAACGACATATAATCGCTTTTTTGGTGCGTTTTCATCGTGTTGTTTCAAATACCCCTTGTCGTAGCGTGGGGCATGGCACAAGGTACGGTCAAGTGGTTTAATTTTACGAAAGGATACGGATTCATTGAAAGAGAGGGCGGAGACGACCTCTTCGTTCACGTTTCTGAAGTGACTGGAGAGATCACTGAAGGAGACGTTGTAAACTTTGAAGTCGGTGAAGGCCCTAAAGGCCCTAACGCAGTCAAGGTTTCCAAAGTTGGCGAAGAAGAGTGAAATTCTTTTCGACAGTGATGTCGAATAATCACACCATTGTTTGAAACGGTTAATCGTTTACAATTGTTCAATCACTTGTAACGGCGTTGAGCTGAATGTTTTTCTTGCACAGGTGCAAGTACATCAATTGTCATTTGAATTCATTATCTTGAATAGATAATTCATCTTTGTTGCCAGTCGCTTCCATTCCACCATTGCGTTGAATTGTCGCTCATGGTTCTCCAGGTATGTCCGCTCTCGTCAGTCCATCGTTGAACTTCACTTGCTGCAATTACTTGTGCTACAGGTTGAGGGCTAACAGGTTGAG
>ERZ1047985.481-NODE-481-length-31295-cov-11.016869_pt1 | contig 31295 bp, 32 predicted proteins | sample MGYA00383097_ERZ1047985 | MGnify/ENA primary metagenome ERZ1047985 (study PRJEB29581, sample SAMEA5548367) | metagenome | biome: marine; feature: coastal; material: water | depth 50 m | study: Short-term variability in the microbial, nano- and picoplankton...
GCACTTTAGTTAAACACTATTTTTTTAGCAACTACTAAATATCTAACTTACAATATGTTAAGAGGGGATGTAAGCGAAGCAAGCACTTGACTGGCAGTCAAGAGGTCGTGGGTTCGAGTCCCATCTTCTCCACTAGATGAAGAATCTAAAAAAAATATTAAATGCAGAGCAAATAAGAAGTGCTGATAGTTATACTATAAGTAATAAACCAATTTCATCTATTGATTTGATGGAGTATGCTTCCAATTGTTTTATAAATTCAATTTGGGATAAGCAATTCATAACAAAAAAAATAGCTATAGTTTGTGGCCCTGGTAATAATGGTGGAGATGGTCTATCTATATCAAGATTGTTGAAAGAAAAGAAAATTTCTGTCACAACATATTTTTTAAATATCAGCTCGAAAATATCTAAAGATTGTCAAGTAAATCTAAAGAAAATTGATTCAGTAGAAGAGTTAACAAATTCTGATCCTATACCAGATTTTTCTAAATATGACCTAATAATAGATGCAATATTTGGGACAGGGCTATCAAAACCTTTAGGAGGATACGATACTAGAATCATTGATGCAATAAACAGTCAAAAGTGTCCTATTTATTCTGTTGATATTCCATCAGGGATGTACTGTGATACAATTTCAAGTTCAAAACACATAGTGAATGCAGATTTAACAATTAGTTTTCAAAGACCTAAATTTTCCTTTTTTCTTCCAGAAAATGGAGCTTATGTTAAAAAATGGAAAATTGTGGATATAGGTTTAGATGAAGAATATATTCAAAATATAGATTCCAATAAATTTATTATAGATCCGAGCATAATAAACTATAGTAAAATTAGAAATAGGCAATCTCACAAAGGCAATTATGGCAGGGCATTAATAATTGCGGGATCTATTGGAAAAATTGGAGCAGCTATTCTAGCAGCAAAGGCATGCCTAAGGAGTGGTGTGGGGTTACTTACTACTCATATCCCAAAATGTGGTTATGAAATTATGCAAAAATCTATTCCTGAATCTATGTGTTCCATTGATAAGGCAGAATATTATATCTCTGAACTCCCTGAAATTACTAACTATAATGCTATTGGAATAGGGCCAGGATTAGATCAAAAAAGTGAAACTAAAGAAATGCTTGAAAAACTCTTTAATAAAACTAAAAAAAGGACATTAGTTATAGACGCTGATGCCATCAATATAATAGCAAAGCACAAAGAGCTTGTCTCGCGAATACCAAAGAACTCTATTCTAACGCCACATATTAAAGAATTTGAACGCCTCGTTGGGAAATGCAAAAATTCCATTGAAAGATTTGAAAAACAAATTCAATTCTCTAAAAGTCATAAGTGTGTAATTGTATTAAAAAATGCATTCACTACAGTTTCTACGCCTATTGGACAACTTTTCTTTAATACCTCCGGAAATGCAGGAATGGCAACTGCCGGAAGCGGGGATGTATTAACTGGAATTATTACAGCTTTACTAGCACAAAAATATGATCCAACTATTGCTGCTGCACTTGGAGTTTATTGTCATGGTCATGCTGGAGATATTGCTGCAAAAGAAAAAGGAGAAATTGGGTTAATTGCTTCTGATATTATAGATAATTTAAAATTTCGCTAATTACTTTAGAGTTACTAATTTAACCACAAGGTTAAAAGGCTTCAGGAATTTTAATAAATTTAACTTTAAAATTAAAAAGCCACTAACTATATTATGAAAAGAATTACACTATTAATATTAGGTGTTGCCAGTGTTTTGTTTTGTTCTTGCAATCTAGATTCAGATAATGAAACGCCAATTATTGAAAAGGTTACCATAGACGATATTACACTGCCAAAAGGGTTTGTTATATCTAAACTCTATGAGCCAACAGATCACGAACAGGGTTCTTGGGTGAGTTTTGCTAAGGATGACAAAGGTAATTTCTTTGCTTCTGATCAATTTGGGAGTATTTATAAAGCTACACTAAAGAGATCCGGTGATAAAGATAGTCTTCATGTGAAGGAATTAAATCTGAATGTTGGTTTGGCGCAAGGTTTATTATATCACAATAATGAATTATTTGCCTTAGTGAATTCGAATGATAAAAAAATTCAAAGTGGTTTATATAAGATTATTGATGCTAATGGTGATGGAGAGTTAGATACTGTTAAAACGTTAAAGACTGTAAAAGGTAATGGTGAGCACGGACCACATAATATTGTGCTAGCACCAGATGGTAAATCAATATATATGGTTTTTGGAAATCATACCGATATCCCAAGTAATGTACATGGTCGTGTTCCTGAAGTTTGGGGTGAAGACAATTTGTTGCCAGTAATTAAAGATCCCAGTGGACATGCGAATTCAAGAAAAGCTCCAGGTGGTTGGGTAGCAAAAACAGATTTTGAAGGTAAAGATTGGACATTGATTGCTGTAGGGACAAGAAACACTTATGATATTGCTTTTAATCGCGATAATGAATTGTTTGGTTTTGATTCTGATATGGAATATGATCTGGGAATGCCTTGGTATAGACCAATTCGATTAAATCATGTGACAAGTGGTGCAGATTACGGATGGAGAACAGGAACTGGAAAATTTAGAGATTATTATCCTGACAACCTTTCAGGTATCACAAATTTAGGACAGGGATCTCCAACTGGATTATTAGATGGAAGAGGATTAAACTTCCCTGCATACTATCAAAAAGGGTTGTATTTATTTGATTGGAGTTACGGAACAATGTATCATGCAAAGTTAACTCCTAACGGAAGTTCTTTTGATGCTGAGGTAACTGAATTTATTTCTGGTGTGCCCTTGCCATTAACAAATGGGTTAGTGGGAGATGATGGAGCATTGTATTTCTTAACAGGCGGTAGGCGTCTTGAGTCAGGATTATACAGAGTAACCTATGAAGGTGAAATACCGTCAGAAGCATTAGAATTAAAAGAACGTTATAAAGGAAAAAAGGAACGAAAATTAAGACAAGAACTGGAGGCATTGCACACTTTACCCTCTGCTGATAAGGTTTCGTTTATTGTAAAGCATTTGGATTATGAAGATCGTGCTATTCGTTTTTCAGCTAGAGTGGCTTTAGAGCATCTAGATTATATCTATTGGGAAGATGAAATTAAGAACAAGAATTCTTCTGAAAAAACGATAGAGTTGGCATTGGCAATTGCACGTCATGGTGATGATGATGCTAGAATTGAAGCACTGTATTCTTTGGCAAATATTGATTGGCAAAATCTAGAAGAATCTAAAAAATTGAATTTTATTAGAGGGGTAGAACTATTGATGCTAAGAATGGATGGAAGTTTGCCAAATGATATAAAAGGAAAAATTAAAGATCTATTCTTGCCGGCCTATTTGGCAAGCTCTGAAGCTGTGAATATGGAATTGTGTAAGATTCTAAGTTATTTACAGGTAGAAGAAATCGTTGAGTTGACATTACATGAAATGGAGACGAATACTTCTACTGAAGGTATGAAGGAAATTTACTTATCTAGTGATATTTCTAATAGAAGTGAACAGTATGGAAAGGATGTGGAAAACATGTTAGCAAATATGCCAAATCAACGCAATATTAGTTATGCTAAAAGTTTAAGTTACCTTCAAAAGGGTTGGTCAACTACAGCAAGGGAACGTTATTTTAAATGGTTTGGTGATGCGCTTCAAAAAGCTGGTGGTAAAATGTATTTAAAATTTATCAGGGCCATCCAAAAAACAGCATTGGGAAATGTTCCAAAACAGGAAAGAGATTACCTTTCAGAATTAACAGAAATTGCTGCCGCCCGCAGGTCAGATTATATGAAAGATGTAAAACAACCACAAGGTCCTGGTACTGATTGGACAGTTGAGTTGTTAATGTCTGCTTATGAAAAGAATTATAAAAACGCCAATTTTGAGAGTGGCAAAAACATGTTTAAAGCCACATTGTGTATTTCATGTCATAGTATGAATGGAGAAGGAGGAAGTTCTGGGCCTGAGTTGACTCAAATTGGTTCGAGGTTTTCGGTTGAAGCTATAGGTGAAGCAATTATCAATCCGTCCGGAACAATAGGTGACAGGTATCAATTCTCAAACTATCATATGAAAAATGGCTCTGTCATTACAGGTATTGCGATAAATGAAAATGAAAAAAATATTGAAGTGAGCATAAGTCCTTTTGCTTTCGATGTTACGGTAAATGTTAGAAAAGATAGTTTGGAGAATGTTGAATTGTCTAAAATATCGCCAATGCCTGCAGGCTTGATTAATATACTGAATGAACAAGAAATTACAGATTTGATTATGTATATGCTATCAGGTGGAAATTCAAAAAATATGAAAAAATGACACATTTTGAGCCATTAAGCAAGCAGAAAAAGACTACTAATTTTATTATATGTATTGTCTTTATCATTTTTGCTCTATTACAATTAAATGATCCCGATGGTTTTTTGTGGTTTTCTATATATTTCATTGTGACACTTATATGTTTATATAACACCTTCAAGGCTGTCCCTAAATATCTCTTAATTTTATCAATAATAGCTTTGCTAGCTTACTCTGCATTTCATTTCTCATTATTTATTGACTATTTAGAAACAGGAAACAAGGAAGAGATTTTTGGTGAAATGGTTTATGACAAGCCCTATTTAGAAGGTACTAGAGAATTTATTGGCCTTTTAATAGCTGCTTTTGGTATCATATATCAATTAAAGATTAGGAAAAACAGTAATTTTTTCTAAATTACACAACGATGACACTTGACGAAAAATTTAAAGCTCTTCAAACAAACAATGCTCCTGGACAGGAAGTCCGGCAAAATCTAGGAGATATTAATGCCATTATGATTGGGGAGAAAATGGATGGCCTTACTGTTGATTTCTCTCATGGAGATGTAGATGCCTTTCCTCCTACACCTAATTCTGATATTATTTGGAAAGATGGTTTTATAAGAGGAGCTGGTCAAGCATATACTGAGTATAGAGGATCAGCCGAGATAAGAAACAAACTGGCTGATAGACTTGGCAAGTTTACTGGTCAACCAATTGAGGCTAATAGCGAATTGATTATAACTCCTGGGACTCAAGGCGCATTATTTTTAGCCCTTGGATCAACTGTTACTGCTGAAACAAAAGTCGCAGTAGTAGAGCCAGACTATTTTGCCAATCGTAAACTTGTAAAATTCTTTGGAGGTAAAATTATTCCAATACCTCTAAACTATAAGGCCTCTCAATCTGAAAACCGCCCAGATTTAAATCGAATTGAAAACGCGTTCAAAGAAGGGGCAAAGGTTTTTGTTTTTTCAACACCTAATAATCCAACGGGTATTGTATATTCAAAAAAAGTAATAACTAAAATAGCAAATCTTGCGGCAACCCATAATGTTACTTTAATTGTAGATCAACTCTATTCTAGGATGTTATATAGTGGTGAGGAATATACTCATCTTTGTTCTTGTATCATTCAACCAGAAAATCTTATTACTATAATGGGGCCATCTAAAACAGAATCTCTTAGTGGGTTTCGTCTTGGGGTTGCATTTGGCACACCAAAATTGATTGAAAGAATGGAGTCCTTGCAAGCTATCGTTTCTTTAAGGGCTGCTGGATATAATCAAGCAGCTCTTTATTCTTGGTTTGAAGAACCTGCCGGGTGGATTGAAAATCGTATTAAGGAACATGAATCAATAAGAGATGAATTGCTAGAAATATTTAGAGCTGGCAATCTCCATACTGCTACTCCTCAAGCTGGCAGCTATCTTTTCCCGCAACTGCCGCCACTTAAAATAGATTTACATACTTTTATACGCTTACTACGATATCAGGCCAATATTATAGTTACTCCCGGAACTGAATTTGATCCAGCCTGTATTGATAGTATCCGATTAAACTTTTCACAGGATCGCTCTGCAGCGGTTTCGGCAGCAAAACGAATCGTGAAAATGACTGAAATTTATTGTAAATGATTAAAAAATTAACTATTTATTTATTCTTTTTTTTAACGCTGAGTTGCAGTGCTGACAAGGATGTTATTGAAGAGTCCGTTGATCCAATTATAGGCAAATGGTTTTTCCATAGTTATAATATTGGTGCAAATGAAACCCTTTATGATGAGTGCAAACAAAAAGGCTACTTTCAGTTTACTAAAAATGGCGGAGGCGATCATGTAACTTATTGGGTTAACAGGGAAACAAATAAATGCTCTTTAGATCAATCAAAAAAAATACAATGGTATGTGGAAGACGAACTATACAACATAAAAGTTTTCTCACAAGGCAGTTATGGTGGTATTTTATCATTTGGTATTACCTATCTTTATCAAGGAACAATTTCTGAAGGAATATTGAGAATGCCTGTTGGCTATGAAACAATAAATTTTATTAAAAATTAATCTTTAAGCCTTTTCAGTTTCCTTTGAATTTTTTTGATCGCGTTTTGTATTGTGTTTTCTGGTTCAATTATATTGTCCTCTCCCCAAAAATTTAAATCTTTAAATCCTATTTTTGAATCTGCTAGAATAACGGAGGGGTCAACTAGGTCTTTTCTTTTAGGAAAATTTAACGTTTCGTTTTCTGTCCAATCTGTTATAGCCATTTCAGAAGATAAAGAATAGGTGGAGTTAAAAATTTTTTTATCCCAATTTACTTTAAAATCAATCGATGCATTGCTATAACTATAGTGCCATTTACTATTTCTTTCTGCATAATCAACTCTATAGCTCACTTTTACTGGCCATACCTTTGCATTTCTAGGCTTCTTCTTTACAAACAATTTTGAGGCCATGTCTCTATTAGACACATTGAGTGAGTAGGTAGCACTCAATAAAATTTTGTTTTCTCCATCTATATAAAGTTCTCCATAAAAGAGTGGATCATAAATATTATCTTTTTGTTTAAACCTTATTACATAAACTGGCATGTCATTAATTTTAGAATTTCTATGTACCCAAAAAGTATAATTGGACATAAGAAATGGTGGAATAAAATAATTGGAATATTTAATAATGTCTTGAAACAATGTATTATATGGCCCCCCCGAAAGTTTAAATGCTACAGTATCTAATCTTGAATAATCTGTGTCTTTTCTAATTTTTAAAATTTTTATTCCATCTCTTTTTTGATATGTTTTATATGGGGCCTTATAAATATTAACTACGGCTTCTGATAGAGACACATTTCGCCTTTTCTTTTTTATTGTTTCCCTATAAAAAGCCGTCATTAAAGTATGGTCTTCTATATAATTTCTCTCTACATTAGCTAAAGTTTCTCTAACTAGTCTTTCAACATCTTTAGGTATACTTAAAACTGTTTCTGAAAGAGGAGTAATAAAAACATCTAAAGAAATTGTATTGTTTTTTTTGTTTAATGATTTTAAATTTAGTATTCTAGTTTTAAACCCAATAAATGAAATTTGCACTTTTGATGAAGTGTGTGATTTAGGAATTTTAATTGCAAAATCGCCATCGCCATTACTAATGGTACTAATATTAGATTCTAACAAGTTTATATTAGCAAAAATAAGAGGTTCATTATTTTCTGAATTTATAACTTTCCCCTTAAATTCAATATAATTTAAATTAGTATTATCAAGCAATTTATTAGATTGCGCATTAGCAAAATAAAGTCCAGATATTATAATTAATAAAAAAGAAATTTTAATTCTCATTACTACTTAAAGATAAGAATCTCGTTGTTTATTAACAAAGAAGTTTGACAGAACGAATTGATGCTTTTTATTTACCTTTATTTTAAAATAGATTGAAAATGAAAAAAAAACATAATTTTTTAATTTCTAATAATATTTATGGATTAGTTACTTTTTCTATAGTTGTATTAGTAATTATTGCCGTTCTAGTTGCCTACTATACTTACTATTAATGTATTCTATTTCTTTTAATAAAAATTTAGTTAAAAAAATTGATTTATTTGATCACAATTTAATATTTCCTCATGAAAAAGTTATTGATCAAAAAACTTCATTATTAATAGACTATTTAAGATCATTTAATAATTCTATTATAATATCCTCAATTTTGTGTTGTTCCAAAAGCATGGTTATAATAGACGGGCATCATAGGTTCCATGCATTAAAAAAGTTAGGGTTTAAAAAAGTTCCTGTTACAGCAATAGATTATTTTGCAAAGGATATAAAAACAGGTTTTGAAGAAAAATTTTCCAAAGATTCTATTATAAGTAGTGGATTAAGCAAACAATTCCTTGAACCAAAAAGCACAAATCATTTAGTGTATTGCCAAAAATCCAAACTTTGGGAGCCTGTTATCCTTCTTTCCAGTTTATTTAAATTAAATTTCCCAAATTGACCTCTACTCTAAAAAATTTAATTGAAGCTGAAAAAAAAGCAGCTGAACTATTTAAAGAGATAGAAGTTAGAGGATTGTTATTTCCTGGAAAATCGGAAAAAGAAATTAATACTTCCATTTTTGATTTAGCTTTTGAAATATTTGGAATTAAAAAATATTGGCACAAAAGAATTGTGCGTTGTGGCAAAAACACTTTACAGCCTTACAAAGAAAATCCTAAAAACCTAATTTTAAAGAAGGATGATATTCTTTTTATAGATTTTGGCCCAATTTTCGAAGAATGGGAAGCTGATTTTGGCAGAACCTATGTCATTGGAGGGGATCCTTATAAAATAAAACTAAATAAAGATATTGAATCTGCTTGGCATAATTGCAAAAACTATTTTGACACTCAACAAGAAATAACTGGCGCTCAACTTTATAAATATGCTAGTGATTTAGCTTTAGATTATAATTGGGAATTTGGAGGAGAAATTGCTGGACATATTATAGGGAATTATCCACACGAAAGACTAGAAAAAGAAGATAAGACCAACTACATTCACCCTAACAATAATGAAGATATGTTTAAGACAGACAAGAAAGGTAAAATACGAAACTGGATATTAGAAATCCATTTTGTAGATAGAAAAAAACAAATTGGAGGGTTTTTTGAACAATTATTGGTTTAATTTATTCTTCTTTTATTAATTTTATACTATAACTTAATTAATTATGGGAAGTAAATTTTTTGGCAATAGAATGGAAAAACAACCTCATGGAAAAAAAGGGGGGAAACAAAAGTTTAATAATAGAAATAATAAAGCTAAATCTGGCGGTGTAAGAAAAACTGGTAGAGGTAATTAGTCCACTTCTCATTTAATCTTTTAACTTTAAAACTTATTAATTATGAAAATACAATGTTCATTGTTTGCGATATTATTCCTTGTCTCTTTTTTCATTAATGCTCAAAATTTGCGTCTAAAAACTGATAAAAGCACTTTAAAATGGACTGGGAAACAGATAACAACTAAAACGCATTTTGGATCTTTAAAATTCAAATCTGGTAATATAACTTTCGAAAATGGAATTATTTCTAGTGGAAAATTTCTTGTTGACATGACTTCTCTTTTAGTAGAAGACTTGCAAGGCAACTACAAACAAAAATTAGAAGGACATTTAAAGTCTGATGATTTTTTTTCAGTAGAAAAGTTTAATGAATCCTCTCTAACTATTCTTAGTTCTTCAAAAAATGATTCTGGACTTGATGTAAATGGGAGCTTAACTATTAAAGGGATTACTCTTCCAATAAAATTTAAACTAGAAGATCTGGAAATGGACCAAGAAGAAGTAAGATGGAAGGGAGTTTTAACATTTGACCGAAGCAAGTATAATGTTCGTTTTCGTTCAGGAAGTTTTTTTCAAAATCTTGGTGATAAATTAATTCTTGATGAAATACGCATTGAAACTTTGCTAGATTTTTATTAATCTTTTTAATCCATTACAGTAGAATAGTCTATTCTTTTAAATTTTTTTCTTGAAGAGTCTCCTTAAATTCAAAGTGTCTCCAACATCTTTTTGCAGAAGAATTAAATCCTCAAAAAGATTTTTTGCCTTTTCTTTATACTTTGACTCCTCCGCAAGATTCTCAATTTCATAAGGATCATTCTTTAAGTCATATAGTTCTATTCTTTTATTTACTGGGAATAACATAAGCTTAAATCCGTCTTTTCTTATCATTCTCTGATAATCAAAATAATTAGGAGGACAACATCCAAAAGTCCCGTAAATTCCATTATGCTTGCTTTGATTATCGCTCCCTTTAATTAATGGATAAAAACTTTTGAAATCTATATCATCAGGAATTGCTATACCTGCTAAATCAAAAGTTGTAGGCACTATGTCTTGAAGGTATATGTCATGACTAATTTTTTTGCCTTTTTCTATATCAGGTCCGGAAATTATCATTGGAACTCTTATGCTATGATCGTATAAACTTTGTTTTCCTATTAATCCATGTTGACCAACTGCAAGCCCATGATCTGATGTAAAAACAATATATGTATTATCTAACATTTCTTGATTTTCAAGATGATCAATTATTTTTCCTACTTGCTGATCTAAATGACTTATTACAGCATAATATTCTTGAATGTGTTTTTTTACAGCATATTCACTTCTTGGGTATGGAGCAAGTGCTTCATCACGAAGACCAGGCATATTGCCTATCTCACGCATATAGGGATGCTGAGGAGAATAATTCTTAGGTAATTTTATGTTATTTATTGGATATAATTCCAGAAATTTTTTAGGTGCTTGTCTAGGGTCATGAGGAGCATTAAAAGCTAAATACATAAAGAAAGGATCCTCTTGTTTATTTGCATCGTTTATAAATCCTATAGCATCATCTGCTAATACTTCGCTCCAATGTTTTCCGCCTTCCCAAAACCCTTTAAAAATTGTATCATATGAGCTCCATGATTCGTCCTGTTCATCTTTAGGTCTTCCATAGCCAATTGGCATAAAGTTTTCTAAATCTTTTAAATCTCCTGATTTTTCTTTCCATTCACCCAAACTTTGCCATAAATCTCCCCTATTATCACTAGGCATCCCTGGCCTTTTATTTTTTACCACATCAAATACTTTTTCAACTGGAGCATTTATATGCCATTTCCCTGTCATATATGTTTTGTATCCATTTTTTTTCAATATCCTTGGCCAGGTTTTTGAAAGAGCCAGGGAATCTTCTTTTTGAAGAAAATTAATTTGCTCCTTGGCCCTCCAAACAGATTTGCCTGAAATGATCATTGCTCTTGATGCAACACAAATAGCTCCATGCCAAGCTCCCATATTATAAGCATTTGAAAAAACTGTCCCATTAACAGCAAGCTTATCTAAATTTGGAGTATATACTTCATTATTGCCTATCATTCCAACTGTATCAAATCTTTGATCATCAGTATAGATAAAAATAATATTAGGCTTAATCGACTCCTGGTTACAAGATGTTAGAGCCAAACATGCGAAAAATAAAATTTTAAAAATTTTCATTAACTTAATTTATTTCAAGTAAGATATAAATAAGTACTAACTTTTAAAACTATTGATAATAATAAAGAGAATTATGAGATTCCATAAAATATTTTTTTATAGTAATTATCTTTACAAAAATGAATGCTCAACATATAACATACTATAACGATAACAATGAAGACTTTGCCGATGTTTATATAGAGGATAATCTAATATTTACATGTAGAGTGGCAGGTCTAGAAAATACTGGTGGAACTGTTATTCTGCTGCACGGATGGCCTGAAACATCAAAAATGTGGTCTAAGCTACTCCCTTTTCTAAGCTCTAAAAACTATAGAGTAATTGCTCCTGATCAAAGGGGATATAGCAAAGGCGCTAGGCCATTAAAAGTAAAGGATTATTCCGCCCATAAACTTGCTCAAGACATAATAAACATCGCCAATTCTTTTGAGGCAAAAAAATTTCATCTCATAGGGCATGATTGGGGTTCTGGAATTGGGTGGTATTTGTCTTCATTTAATAAAAATAGAATTCTTAGCTTCTCTGCCCTTGCTGTTCCACATTTAGATGCCTTTGCTGATGCCATTTTAAATGATAAAATACAAAAGAAAAAAAGTGCATATGTAAAATTCTTTAGGATTAGATTTTTGCCTGAAATATATTTTAAGAAGTCTAACTATGCTAATTTAAAAAGAATGTGGACTAGTAGCGATAAAGAGGAAATTGAAAGTTATTTAAGCGTTTTTAGTCAAAAAAATGCTTTAAAAGCTGTATTAAATTGGTATCGTGCTACAAAATTAAGCGATCCAACAAAAATTGGAGATATTCATGTTCCAACCTTAATGATTTATGGAAAGAAAGATTTAGCTGTTGGCGAAAAGGCTGTTGACGAAACCGAAAAGTACATAAAGGGTCCATATACCTTAAAAAAGACAAATTTATCCCATTGGTTAATTCAAGAATCCTTTGAATTGGTTTCCAAAGAAATATTAAATCATATAAAAAATTATTAAGGAATTTTATTTCTCAGAATCATTGTAAAATATACAAAATCAAAAAAAATTCTAATGTTAAGCTTACTTAACATTAATTTTTATATATTTGTAAAGTTAACTTAACGTATAAAAATAAAATGAAACTTAAAATACTTAGAATTATGGCAATAATTACAGGATTAATTGGAACAACTTTGTTTAATAGATTTATGGAGGGAGGGGCGTTATTTATGTCTCTTGTTCTTATTTGTTTGTTAATATCAATTTACTTTACAGTAAAATCTCTTTTGACGATCAAAACAAATATTGAAATTTCAAAAAAAATGCTTAAACATATAAGTGATAGTGGCACGCTTGGTTTAGCTTTAGGTATAATGGGGCTCTTTTTAGGACTTATAGCTGCTTTTGATGTTCTTGAAGCAACTGGAGGAGCGGCTCCTTCTATAATAGCTGGAGGTTTAAAGGTAGCATTATTATCTCCTCTTTTTGGACTTTTTACTTTTTCAGTTTCTAAGCTTGCAATACTAATACTTCGAATTATTCAAAAATAAAATTATGGCACTATCTAAAAAAGAAATATCAATCTTAATTGAGATTGTATTTTCAATAGTCTTTGCATTTATTTTTCTTCCATATTTTTATGAAAATCAAGATAACAACTTGATTTTAATGGATGATTTAATTGGAAAAATAATTGAAATTTTAATATTTACAGTAATCTATTTTTCTGTTGCATATTCTTTGTTAGAGTTTGTTTTTAAAAAAAAAGAAACTAAAGATGAAAGAGATGATATGATAAATTCAAAATCCTATAAATTAGGATACTTACTTTATGAGTTCTCTTTATTCATTTTTATTGGATATGTATGTTCTAAACTTCAAAACAAGGAATTGTTAAATCTAACGGGAAACCAAGAATTATATAACGGCTTTAACCTAACAGATGTTGGAATTGTTTTTTTGATTCTTATGCTACTTGCATTTATCTCAATTGTAAAGTCGTTGTATCAGTTTTACTTATATAGAACCGTTTAAAATGATATTAAAAAACATCTTAAAAGAAGTAAGACAAAAAAAAAGCTATACTCAGGAAGAATTAGGAAATAAAGTAGGTGTAAGCCGTCAAACTATTATTTCGATTGAAAGATATAGATATAAACCTACTTTAGAATTAGCCATGAAAATAGCACAGAAGCTTAATATTAAAATTGAAAAACTGTTCTATTTCGAATAAATATGTAGATCGTTTAAAATTCTTCCCAAAAATTTGTAGTAAATTTTTCTAGATATTCTGGCAATACCTTATTGTCTTCTTTTATATTTTCAAAATCTTTAAATTCTATTGGGCTAGACTCAAAAACTTGAACCTCTGTTACCCTTTCATTTTGCACAGCAAGATCTAGTCTAAATGAAATTTCATTTTGCTTCCTTCTCCCCTTTACATTTTTGTTTTTCTCAATTAATCTTATAGGTCTATCTATTCCAAATTTTTGCCCAAAATTGATTTTAAAATATGATAAATTATATTTTTCATTATTAAATTTTGATAGCAAAACCTTTCCTTTACTTAAATATCGATTAACTGAAACTCCAAGGATTTTTAGCTTAAACAATGGTCTTACGTTTTGAAAATCTAATCTAATTACAGCAAAATCTTCAGCATCAATATATAGAGTTCCTTCAAATTTAGATCTACCCTTGGGAGTGCAATCTATTATATAAACCAGCTTATCCCCTAAATAATTTAATTTTGGATTTGAAAAATTATATTTATTTGGCTTTAATATAAAATTCAAAGAGGAGTCTTCATTAAAGAAAGTGTCAGCATAAAACGATTTCAATAAATTCCTTTGGTATTTCGCAAAATTCTCATTTCTTTTTATCTCTTTGTCTTGGAATTTCTTTAAGGATTCTAAATTTGTGCTATCCACTTCTTGCAATCCATCAATGTCCAAGTCTCCACCAAATATTCCAGATTTAATTTTAAAATATGAGTCTGATTTCAAATTCTTTTTAAGAGATTCTTCTAAACGTTTGTTTAAAGATTGAAGCAGTTCATCTCCTTTATTATAAGTTTCTCTAGCCTTAACTAAATTGATTTTTTGATTTTCATCCTGATCATTTCCAAAATAATAACATAACGTTTCCAGCCCATAATTCTCCTCTTTTGAAAGGTTTGCTGAAATACTATCTAAAAGAGAATTATCTATTTCTTGAATTGAAGATTTAAATTTATTAATATTAAATTTTTCAATTGTTCCTTTTGCCTTTCTGCTTAGAAAAATTTTGTTTTTGGTTATTCCTTTTTCATAATTTTTATCAAAATTTTCAATAACTTTTTTAATAATTTCTTTTGAACTTAAATTTCGATTAGTTAAAATCACATCGTCTAAGAAAATCGGCTTTGGGGGTAAAAAAACTATGGTGTCATTAAATTTATTTAAAGAAAAAGAAGCCTTTTTATATCCCATTGAAGAAATAAATAAAGAATCCTGGTTTTTAAGCTCCCTTGTGATCAATTCAAAAATTCCATTTTCATCGGATATTATTCCTTTATTATTTGAAAAATATACTGTGGCATAAGGTACCGGGGACAACGAAATAGAGTCTAATACTTTAACTGTTAAAGATTGAGAATGAATATTCAATGCAAATAATAATACCAATAAGGAAACTAGTTTTTTCATTTTTTGAAAAATTTAAATTTAAAACAATCCTTATGAATGGCAAAGATTTTTTATATTTAAAAACATATGAATAAAAATAATTTGATTCATTTGATTCTTTCATTAATTGCTTTTGTTTTAGCTTATTCAATTGCTTATTTAACTGGGATTGATTTGGTAAAACAAGTTGTTCTGTATGCTTTTTTAATTCAATGGGTCTTATTTATTCCTGCTTATATTTTTCAAACAGAAAAATTTTATGATTTGTCTGGAAGTTTCACATACATTTTTGTAATCTGTTATGTGTCCTACAGTTTTTACTTGGAAAATGGAATTAATATTGGCAATATTATTCTTGGTAGCGCAATAATAATATGGGCAATAAGATTAGGGAGTTTCTTGTTTTTTAGAATTCATAATGCAGGAGAAGATAAAAGGTTCCGTAATATTAAGACTTCGGCTACAAGATTTTTTATGACTTGGACTCTTCAAGGAATGTGGGTTTCCATTTGCTCAGCATGTGCTCTTACTGCTATTTCAACTTCAGAAGGCGTACAAGTCAATAGTCTTCTATATGTTGGCTTAGCGTTTTTTTTAATTGGATTTTTAATCGAAGTTGTTGCTGACAGTCAAAAATCTAAGTTCCGATCAAATCCAGAAAATAAAAACAAATTTGTAAATACAGGGTTATGGTCATTATCAAGACATCCTAATTATCTAGGAGAAATAACTCTATGGCTTGGGATAACTATAATGTCCATATCCTCTTTAAGCGGATGGCAGTTTGTTACACTAATCTCTCCCATTTTTACCTACATTTTATTGGTATATGTTAGTGGCGTGAGATTACTAGAGGCTAGTGGGAGAAAAAAATGGGGACATTTAGAGAGTTATCAAGATTATCTTAAAAAAACCCCATCTCTTATTTTTAAATAAAAAGAAAGTCCCTTATATTGAATACAAGAAATTTTTCAAAAAATCATACTATGGATAATTCAATTTCAAAAAATAAATTATTTACGGCATCCTGCATCTCTTTAATAGTAACTGCAATGACATTTGCAATTAGAGCAGGTATCTTAACTGACTTGGGAGTACAGTTTAATTTGAATGATACTCAATTAGGATATGTAAACAGCCTTGCATTTTTTGGTTTCCCTGTAGCAACAGTCTTTGGGGGCCTTTTATATAATGTTCTTGGAGCAAGAAAATTGATGATTATAGCTTTTGTCTCTCACGTTTTAGGTCTTGTTATGACAATATATGCTGGAGGGTTTACAGCCCTTTTAGTCTCTTCTTTTTTTATTGGTTTTGCAAACGGATCTGTTGAAGCCGCATGTAATCCTCTAATTGCTGATATGTACACAAACAATAGAACTGCAATGCTAAACAAATTTCACGTATGGTTCCCTGGAGGAATTGTAATTGGAGCATTAACATCTAAATTTATGACTGACTTTGGAATGGGCTGGGAGCTACAAATAGCTGTGATGCTTATTCCAACGGCAATATATGGTTACCTGTTTTTTAAAGAGGAATTCCCTAAAAGTGAGCATATAGAAACTGATACTAGTGTGAATATTCAATCATTGTTTAACCCATTATTTTTATTTATAGCTGCATGTATGACATTGACTGCTATTTCAGAATTTGGGCCTCAGCAATGGATTGAAAGAATTTTAGGAAACTCTGGCGTTAAGCCCATGCTTATACTTGCAATGGTAACGGGTATTATGGCTCTCGGAAGGTATTTTGCTGGTCCAATTATTCATAAACTTAACCCAATAGGTGTATTGCTTATGTCTGCCGTTTTAACAACCGTTGCTGTTTATTCCATGAGTATTGCAGAAGGCTCTATGATTTATTTTGGCGCTATTTTATTTGCATTTGGAGTTTGTTATTTCTGGCCTACTATGATTGGTTTTGTTTCCGAATATCTTCCTAAAACAGGCGCCTTAGGAATGTCCCTTGTGGGTGGGGTTGGAATGCTTTCAACCGCAATTTGGCAACCAGTTATTGGATCATGGCTTGATGCAGAAAAAGCAATTGCTTTAAGCTCAGGCGTCGCTGAAGATGCTGCTGAACTTATTGCTGGAAAAGCAGCTCTCGGAAATATGGCATATTTTCCCTTAGCTCTAATACTCCTTTTTGGAATTCTTTTTGCATTTAGAAAAAAATTAGAAGAAAATAGAATCCCACAAACAGGATAATTTTAAAAAAATAAAATGAGTAAAAAAATTAGATTAGGAATATTAGGAGGAGGAGGAAATTCTCTTATTGGAGTTCTTCATAGAATTGCTGCTAATATGTTTGATAAATATGAAATTGTTGGCGGAGTTTTTAATCCAAATTTTGATGAAAATATTACTTTTGCAAAAACTATTGGATTAAATTCTTCTAGAGTTTATAAAGATTACGAGACATTAATTTCTGAGGAATGTAAGTTAGATTCTTCTGAAAGAATGCAGGCAATCTCGGTGTTAACCCCAAACTTTCTCCATTATCCTATGGCAAAACAATTACTTGAAAATGACTTTCATGTAATTTGTGAAAAACCTTTAACGATATCCTATCAAGAAGCTTTAGATCTAAAAAGAATAAAAGAAGAGAAAAATGCTGTTTTTGGCGTAACACACACCTATACAGGCTATCCAATGGTCAGACAAATGACCAAAATGATCTCTGATGGTATAATTGGTAAGATTCAAAAAGTTGATGCACAATATTTACAAGGCTGGTTAAATCCTATAATTCATGAAAAAGACAAAAGATCTTCTACTTGGAGATTAGACCCAGAAAAATCTGGTCCTAGTTGTTGTCTTGGAGATATTGGAACACATGCGTTTAATATGGTTGAGCTTGTAACGGGAATGAAAGTAAATAAACTATTAGCTGATTTAAACACTTTATATGAAGATAATCCTATGGATATTGATGCCAATATTCTCATTCAATTTTCTAATAATGCAAAGGGTACCATTAGATCTAGTCAAATTGCAACGGGTGAAGAAAATAATATCAGAATAAATGTTTATGGGAGCAAGGGAGCTTTAAAGTGGGAGCAAGAAAATCCTAATTATTTATATCATCTTAGCGATGATAAACCGCTTCAAGTTTTAAAACCTGGTCATTTGTATAATTCTGACATTTCACTTGATGGAACCAAATTACCTCCAGGACATCCTGAAGGGATATTTGATGCAATGGGCAATATTTATAAAGGTGTTGCCAGAGCTATTAATGGCGAATCTTTTGATAAAGCTGAGTTTCCACCAATTGAGGACGGAGTAAGGGGAATGGATTTTATTGAAAAAGCGCTTGAATCAAACTCAAAAGGCAATGTTTGGGTGGAACTGAATAAATAAATATTATGAAAACAATAAAAGGCCCCGCTATTTTTTTAGCACAATTTGTTGGAGACCAAAAGCCATTTAATAGCCTCAAAAACATTTGCAAATGGGCAAAAGATCTTGGCTATAAGGCTGTTCAAATTCCTGCCTGGGATCAAAGATTAATAGATATTGTAAAAGCTGGTGAAAGCAAAACTTATTGTGATGAAATTAAAGGAATTGTAAATGATGCTGGTTTAGAAATTTCTGAGCTTGCAACACACCTACAAGGGCAATTAGTTGCATCTCATTATGCATACGATAAAATGTTTGATGCTTTTGCCCCCAAAGAATTGCATGGAAATACTAAGGGGAGAACTGAGTGGGCAGTAAAACAAATGAAATCAGCTGCCTCTGCAAGTAAAAATCTTGGGATAAATGTCATGGCGTCTTTTTCCGGTTCTCTTTTATTTCATACTATTTATCCATGGCCACAAAGGCCAGCAGGTTTGGTTGACGCTGGATTTAAGGAGCTTGCCAAAAGATGGAAGCCTATTCTTAATCATTGTAAAGACAATGGAGTTGAAGTTTGTTATGAAATCCATCCTGGTGAAGACCTACATGATGGCGTTACTTTTGAAAGATTTTTAAAAGCTACAAATAATCATTCTAGTGTTAAGATTCTTTACGACCCAAGTCACTTTATTTTACAACAAATGGATTATTTACAATACATAGATTTTTACCATGAATATATTAGAATGTTTCATGTAAAAGATGCTGAATTTAATCCAAATGGTAAATCGGGTGTATATGGTGGTTATCAAGATTGGATTAATAGACCCGGTAGGTTTAGGTCTCCTGGAGACGGTCAAATAGATTTTAAAAGTATTTTTTCTAAACTAAGTCAATATAATTTTGATGGCTGGGCAGTACTTGAATGGGAATGTTGTATAAAATCCCCTGAGCAAGGGGCAAAAGAAGGGGTTAAATTTATTAATGATCATATCATTAATGTTACTAAACAATCTTTTGATGATTTTGCTGGAACAGGGACAAGTCAGGATGATATAAATGAAATATTAGGGCTTTAGACAAAATTTTATGAGAATTTTTCTTACAATTATTTTTTTTATTTATGCATGTGGAGGTTCAGCATATAGTTGCGGAAAAATAGACAGAAAGTATGAAAAGAATGGAGAATATTTTTTTGCATTAATTTTCAGTGATGCTAGTAATAATGAAGAAGGAAGAGTGTATGGTGATGTCTCTGTTAGCAAAACAGTGTATCAATTAAAAAATATTGGAGAAGAGTATTGTGTTGAAGAATAACCTTTTAAATAAAAAGTAACTATGGAAACTTATTCATGTAAAAAATGTGGAATGTCTGTAAATGCTTCTTGTGCGAAATGTGGAATTCCATTAGAAAATGGTCACATTACACTTGATGATGGAAGCCAAGTGCAGGTCTCAAAATGTCCTTCATGTGAGGGGAAAATAAAATCTCCTTTATGTTGTGGGGAAGATATGGCTTGCTCTGTTTAATTTAAAGAGAAAAAACTCTTCCTAATTCCGCTACATTATATCCTTTAGAGTATATTGCTTTATAGGCTTTTGATTCTTTATTAATAGCTGGATTGGTATGATTTAAATGGATAAAATAAACCTTCTTTCTATTTAAAGCATCTAAGCTTTTAAAAAGTTCCAAACTTTCGACTATAAAAGGATGTGGAATTTCAGAAATGTCTCTATTATTTATTTCATTAGCATCATAAAAAGTCCCGTCAATGAATGCATAGTCCACTTGTGTAATTAATTCCCTAATAGATTTGTCCCATTTGCCCCATTTGTCAATATCAGGAATAAATAAAGCCGTTTTATTTGGCCCAATAATTTTAAACCCTACCGTTTCTGAATATTCATCTCTATGTGGAACTTGTAGGGGAGTTATTTTTAAATTTTCAGTTAATTTTTCTTCTATTTCATTGAATATTTTTTTTAATTCTATATTTTTTAATTCAATCAACTGATCCCAAGGGCCATTTGAAAGAATAAAATCTGTCATTTTTGGCATTAAGTATAAAGGAATTTTTGAAGTATGCGCCACTTCTCTACCTAAATTGATAAGACCTGAATAATGTCCAATATGTGCATGAGTAATAAAAATTCCATTAAGAGTTTCTAATTTGTCATGAACCAAATCATTTAACTGAACAGAAATATCAGGAGATGCCTCTATTAAATAATTTCTTTTTTCTTTATTGTCCGAAACTCCTAAACTAACTACCCTTTTGTTTGAATATCCCTTTTCAAAAAACTCTTTACAGCAATCCTTTTTGCAACCTAGGTGTGGCATTCCTCCATCCTGAAGAGTTCCTAAAATTTTTACTTCTACAACGCTTTGATCTGCTTTATAGACTCTGGGCTCTATCTTTTGACAACCGTTTAATAATAAAAGGCTGGATAGACAAAAAAATGCTATTTTTCTATTTAAAAATGTCAAAGTTTTAAAATTAATCAAATAAAGCTTTTAGTTCTGTTGCATCTTTTGGTGAAAGTTTCCCTGCCAAAACTAAACTTAATTGTCTTCTTCTTAGGGCTGCGTCATATCTGCTTTTTTCAAGTTCTGTTTCTGGAATAATTTGTGGAACTTTTACTGTTTTTCCTTTATTATTTAAAGCTACAAAAGTGTAAATAGCTTCATTGACTTTGGTCTTTTGTGGATTAGTTTTATTTTGTTTCCATACATCAATAAAAACTTCCATTGACGAATTAAATGCTCTTGAAACTTTTGCTTCTATAGTCAAAATACTCCCATTTGGCACGGGCTCTCCAAAGGAAACATTATTAACAGACGCTGTTACAACAATTTTTTCTGAATGTTTAATAGCAGCTATACTAGCTACTTTATCCATTCTTGCTAACAACTCCCCTCCAAATAGATTATTTAGACTATTTGTATCTCCAGGCATTACAACATCTGTTTGAATTGTTTTGGAATTTTCCGGTGTTTTGGGATCCATTATGTAAAAAGATTATTTGTTATTTAGATTCAAAAATCCACGCATCCTTATTTTCCTTTTTTTGAATAATTCTAAGTTCAGTCACTGCCTCATTTCTTTTTGAAAAACTTGTAAACGCAACAGGGTTTAATCCTTTTTCATTTAATGCTAATCTAGAAGCATCATAACCTTTTCTTTTTAAATTTAAAACAAGATTCTGTGCATTTTTAGATATCCTAAATGCTCCTGCTATGATAAAATATTTTTTCTCTTTCATTTTAACATTTACTGTTAAAGACGGAAGTGATCCAAAATTAAAAACTGCTTTTTGAACTTTTTGGATTGATTGTTCTCTTAAATCCTGCTCATAGGCAACTTGTTGTTCTAAAATGCTATTTCTTTCATTAATATAAACAGCTGAACCAAGTCCAACTATTAGCAATGCCCAAACAGCAGCTTGTTTGAAAAAATTATTTCTTCTTTTCTCAGGCTTAAAATATGTTGGAAGAGGTTTCTTAGAAATAGAAGTGTAGGATTTTTCGGCTTTTAATTCTGTTACGAAAACAGGAGACAACCCAAAAGATTCTTTCAAATGGTTGACTTGGTTACTTGGAATAAAAGTAATATTACCTTCTTGATTTAAATAAAATTCTCCTAAGTTTTTTAAAACAATTGTTTCTGATTTAATTTTTTGTGACCATGACAAAACAATATGATGAATTTTTTTAACCGCATCATCATATGATAAATCTAGTTTTTTTGAAATATCCTTTGCCAATAAACCATCATTATCTCTAATTTGAGAATTAAAAGAAATTTGTTTGGTGGGTGGATAAAATTTTTGCTCTTTTAAATCATATTCAGCAGATTTATAATTCCCTAGAAAGCTTCCAAAACCTGGAACAGTAACACAATCATGATCAAATAATAAATCGCTTATATAAAGGGAGAGCTGCATCTATCAAAAATACATTTTTTTGATTTAAAACTCTATCGGAAAGACTAAAATTATTAAAAGTTAATTATACCCTAATTTTTGGCGTACTCTATTTAAAACATCCTGAGCAACTTTTGTAGCTTTATTGGCTCCAATATTTAATGCAGTATCTATCTCTCCTAAGTTGTTCATGTAATGATTAAATTTTTCTCTTTCATTTTTAAAATGACTCAAAATATAATTAAGTAATTCCTTTTTTGCATGTCCATAACCAAATCCTCCTTTTTGATAATTTTGTTTTAACTCTTCTATAGATTTATTATCTGCAATTAATGAGTACAATTTAAACACATTACAAGTTTTAAAATCTTTTGGCTGATCAATTGGAGTACTATCAGTTTCGATAGACATAATTTGCTTTTTTAACTGGTTTTCTGTAAGAAAAATATCTATTGTATTGCCTTTGGATTTACTCATTTTTTCTCCATTAGTGCCTGAAACATATTTAGTGTTTTCATTAATCTTTGGGCTTGGAATAACAAAGGTTTCGCCATATGCGTTATTAAACCTTGTCGCAACATCACGTGTCATTTCTAAATGCTGCTGTTGGTCTTTTCCAACTGGAACAAATTCAGCATCATACAATAAAATATCCGAAGCCATTAACATTGGATATGTAAAAATCCCTGCATTTACATCATTTAGCCTATCTGACTTATCTTTAAAAGAGTGGGCTAATGTTAATCTTTGGTAAGGAAAATGACAAGATAAAATCCATGACAGTTCTGTTGCAATTGCAACATCACTTTGTCTATAAAAAATTGTTTTATTAATGTCTAGCCCAAAAGCTAGCCATGCTGCAGCGGTAGCATAGGTATTATGCTTTAGTTGATTTGGATCTTTAATTTGTGTTAAAGAATGCAAGTCTGCAATAAATAAAAAAGATTCATTCTCTTTATCATTAGCCATATGAATTGCTGGAATTATTGCTCCTAAAATATTTCCCAAATGTGGCGTTCCTGTACTTTGAACTCCAGTTAAAATTCTTGCCATACAAATAATAATATCAACAAAAGTAATAGATTTAAAAAACATATTGCTCATTTAGTTATTTTTACATAAATGGTAAGATTAATAAAAATGGTCTTGTGTGGCCTTTATAACGTGTGGTTTTACACACTAGCTAGTACTAGTATCATTATTTTTATCCCTGTTCTATTTGTAATGAGCTTAAAAGAAAGTTGGTATCCTTATTTCTTTTGGTGGGCTAGAAATATTTGGGCATCTATTATGTTATATGGCATGGGGCTTATCCCTAGGATTGAATATACAGAGCCATTTGAAAAAGGTAAAAACTATATGTTAGTTGCTAATCATAAAAGCATGATTGATGTAATGCTAATGCTTAAGGTCTGTAAATTTCCTTTTGTTTTCGTAGGGAAAAAAGAGCTTTTGAAGCTACCTATTTTTGGATATTTCTACAAAAGAGTAGCTATTATGGTAAATCGTGATAGTGCTAAAAGCAGAAAGGCAGTATATGGCCATGCTGAAAGAAGACTTAGTCAAGGATTAGGCATCTGTATTTTTCCTGAGGGGGGGGTGTTTGGCCCTGAAGTTAAGCTTGCGCCATTTAAAAATGGGGCGTTTAGATTTTCTACAGATTTTCAAATGCCAATTGTTCCGATGTCATTTTTAGATTGTGAAAAAAGGTATCCCTATCATTTTTCTTACGGCCATTATGTAGGTGGTCCAGGAATATTAAGAGTGCGCGTTCATAATCACATAAGTACCAAAGGCAAAGGCCTTGAAGATATGGAAGACCTGAAACAGCAAGTTTACGATTTGTTATGGAATGATTTAGAAGATTAACCTTTCATGGCTTCTACAATTTTAGCCTCTAGCTCTTCACACAGATCCGGATTATCTGTTAATATTGCTTTCACAGAATCTCTCCCTTGGCCAAGCTTGGTGTCTTTATAACTAAACCAGGAACCGCTTTTATCGATAATTTCATAATTCACCCCAAGATCAATAATTTCTCCCATTTTAGAAATCCCCTTGCTATACATAATATCAAACTCGCTAAGTTTAAAAGGTGGAGCTACTTTATTTTTAACAACTTTAACCCTTGTTTTATTCCCTAAAACATTTCCATTTGTGTCTTTAATTTGAGTAGATCTTCTTATATCAAGCCTAACTGAGGCATAAAATTTAAGGGCATTTCCCCCTGTAGTTGTCTCTGGATTCCCAAACATAACTCCAATTTTTTCTCTTAACTGATTAATAAACATTACCGTACAGTTTGTTTTGCTAATATTCGATGTTAATTTCCTTAATGCTTGTGACATTAATCTAGCATGAAGACCCATTTTAGAATCTCCCATTTCACCTTCAATTTCACTTTTTGGAGTCAGGGCTGCAACAGAATCAATAACGATAATATCAATCGCTCCAGACCTAATTAGATTGTCTGTAATTTCTAATGCTTGCTCTCCATTATCTGGCTGAGAAATAATTAATTCATCTATATTAATTCCTAGATTTTCAGCATAAAATCTGTCAAAGGCATGCTCCGCATCAATAAAAGCTGCAATTCCTCCCGCCTTTTGGCATTCTGCAATAGCATGAAGCGTTAGAGTTGTTTTTCCTGACGATTCAGGTCCATAAATTTCAACAACTCTTCCCTTGGGATAACCTCCAACGCCAAGGGCATGATCTAAAGTCAAAGATCCACTAGAAATAGATTCTATTTCTTCTGGCACAGAATCACCCATTTTCATGACAGTTCCCTTGCCATAAGCTTTGTCTAATTTGTCTAAAGTTAATTGCAGTGCTTTTAGTTTGGAATCTTTGTCAGAACTCATATATTATTATAATTAGGTTGCAAGCTAAAGTACAATTTATTTGAAAGAAGTCATAATAGAAAAAGGGTGATTTTTTGTTATAAATTATAAAATATTAATTTCGCATTATTATGGAATTATATAATAAACTTAGCGCAAAACAAAGAGCTGTCTTAATTGAAAAAGCTGGAGGCAAAAGACTTACTCTTTCTTTTTATAAATACCATAAAATTAAAAACCCTCAATTATTTCGAGACCATCTATATATAACGTGGAATAAAATGAATGTTTTGGGGAGAATCTATATAGCAAATGAAGGAATTAATGGGCAGCTTTCTTTGCCTTCTGAAAATTTTAAAAATTTTAAAAAGAGTCTTGATGAAATTGGATTTTTAAAGGGGGTAAGACTTAACATAGCTGTAGAGCATGACAACCTCTCTTTTCTAAAACTAAAAATAAAGTTAAGAGACAAAATTGTAGCTGATGGATTAGACACCTTAGAAATAGACTTAGAAAAATGCGGTAAACATTTAGATGCAGAAGAATTTAATTTATTAGTTGAAAACCCTAAAACTCTTCTTGTTGATATGAGAAATCACTATGAAAGTGAAATAGGTCATTTTAAAGGTGCAATACTACCTGATGTTGATAGTTTTAGGGAGTCTCTTCCAATTATCGAAAAAAGCCTTGAACAGCATAAAGATTCTAAAGATATTGTAATGTATTGTACTGGAGGTATAAGATGTGAAAAGGCCAGCACATTTCTAAAGCATAAAGGCTTTAAAAATGTTTATCAACTTAATGGGGGAATTATAGAATACACGCGTCAAGTAAAAGAAAAAGGTCTCACAAACAAATTTATAGGGAAAAATTTTGTTTTTGATCACAGAAAGAGTGAATCTATTTCTTCTGATGTAATTTCTAATTGTCATCAATGTGGAGAGAAATGGGACAATCACGTCAATTGTGCAAATGAAGCTTGTCACTTATTATTTATTCAATGTAAAAAATGCGCTTCCCTTTATGATGATTGTTGTTCTGTAGAATGTCAACAAATAAATGCTTTACCTATTGATGAACAAAAAAGGTTAAGAAAAGGCAAAGGAAATAGCAATAAAATTTTCAAAAAAGGAAGATCACAAGTTTTAAAGTACAAGAAAAGTCCCTCATAAATAAGTTTTGAGTTAGCATCTTAAATTCCCTAACTTTAAAAACTAATAAAAATTCCTAAATGGGTTGTTCAAATTGCAGTTCAAATTCTAATGGCACACCACTAGGATGTAAAAATAATGGCACCTGTGGATCAGATGGATGTAACAAAATGACCGTTTTTAATTGGCTGTCTAACATGGAATTGGTAGGTGAAAAAGAAAACTCTAATATAATTGAAGTTAGGTTTAAAAATAGTCGTAAAGAATTTTACAGAAACTCGGAAGATTTGACTATTTCCATAGGAGACCTGGTTATAGTAAAAGCTGAAAAGGGATATGATTTGGGCCATACCACTTTAAAAGGAGGTCTGGTTCCTATTCAAATGAAAAAGAAACAGAGAGATCCCAAAGAAGAATTATTTCCTGTTTTAAGAAAAGCTGCTCAAAAAGATATTGACATTTGGACAAAATCTAGAGAAAAAGAAGAGCAAATAAAAAAGAAGTCTAGAGAAATGGCTATTAGATTAGACTTAAAAATGAAAATTTCAGATATTGAATTTCAAGGAGATGGATCCAAGGCAACCTTTTATTATACAGCGGCAGGAAGAGTAGATTTTCGCCAACTTATAAGAGATATGGCTCGAGAATTTAAAATCAGAATAGAAATGAAGCAGGTAGGATTAAGAGAAGAGGCCTCTAGGCTTGGAGGTATTGGCTCTTGTGGAAGGGAGCTTTGTTGCTCAACCTGGCTTAATGATTTTAGATCTGTGACAACCTCAGCTGCAAGATATCAACAGCTTTCACTAAATCCACAAAAATTGGCTGGACAATGCGGAAAGCTAAAGTGTTGTTTAAACTATGAATTAGATTTTTATCAAGAAGTGTTAAAAGATTTTCCAAAATCTAATACAAAAATTTTAACAGAAAAAGGAATTGCTTATTGCCAAAAAATAGATATTTTCAAAGGCCTTCTATGGTTTGTCTATAAAAATGATAGCATTAATTGGCATGAGCTTACTGCAAAAAGGGTAAAAGAGATTCTTAAAATAAATGCTGAAGGCAAAAAAATTAACAGTTTGGAAGATTATGCGGTTTTTCAAAGTACAGATAATCAAGAGTTCCAAAATGTTGTTGGCCAAGATAGTTTGACAAGATTTGATAAGAAAAAAAAGAAAAGAAAATTTAAGGCTAAAGCTACTGGAAAATGAAAAGAATAAGTTCATTGTTTTTTGTTTCATTATTTTTTGTGGCCTGTTCTTATTCTAGTCATCTTAATACTTATGAGTTTTCAAACGGATGGAAAAAAAATGAGATTGTTACGTTCGATTTCAACGTCCCTGAATCTAAAACAACTTATAATCTTTTTTTATTATTAAGACATAATAACAATTATTCCTTTTCTAATATATTTTTAATTACCCAGCTAAAGCTCGCTAATGACTCCATATTAATCGATACATTGGAATATAAACTCAGTGAGACAAGCGGAAAATGGCTGGGAGAAAAAAGGCTTTCATTAGTGGAACATAAGCTTCTCTTTAAAAAGAATATTGATTTAATAAAAGACAGTATTAATTATCTTTCTATTAGAAATTCGATGAGATTAAATAATGTAATCTCTCCTATTGAAAACTTAGAAAATATCTTAGATTTAGGATTATTAATTGAACCATCAAAATAAATGGCAACAAAAAATAAAAAAAATAAATCTCTTCCAAAAAAATATAGGCTATACTATTATGGATTTTGGATAATTTTTGTTTTTGGGTTGTTAGGTGGTTTTGGTCTTTTTTATTCTGCTTCAACAGGACTACTTGGAGAAATGCCTGATTTTAGGCAGCTTGAAAATCCTAACACTAATTTAGCAAGTCAAATAATCTCGTCCGATAATAGAGTTTTGGGGAAAATTCACTTTGGGGAAAACAGAACTCCAGTAGAATATTCTGATCTGCCTAAACATTTAATTGATGCCTTAATTGCAACGGAAGATGAAAGGTTTTATGGTCATTCCGGAATTGATTTTAAAGCTACCGTTAGGGCCATTATCTACTTAAATAAAAAAGGGGGTGCCAGCACCATATCACAACAGCTAGCAAGACAATTGTTTGTTGGAGTCCGTTCAAAAAATATTTTTGAAGCCATCTCTCAAAAAGCCAAGGAATGGGTTCTTGCAGTAAGACTAGAAAAACAATATACAAAAGAAGAAATCATTACCATGTACCTTAATATTTATGATTTTGGATATAATGGTGATGGAATCCAATCTGCTTCTAGTATTTATTTTGATAAAGAGCTTGACAGTTTAAAAATAGAAGAGTCTGCGGTTCTGGTGGGAATGTTAAAAAATTCCTCTTTATATAATCCAATGAGAAGGCCTGAACTTGTTAAGTCAAGACGAAATGTAGTGTTTGGTCAAATGAAAAAAAACAACCATTTAAATGACAGACAGTTAGATTCCTTAAAGGGGCTCCCTCTTGAAATTAATTACACTCCTCAATCACACAGAGAAGGCCTTGCAACTTATTTTAGAGCTTATTTGCAAAAATTTATGAAAGGTTGGACTAAAGAAAATACTAAAGAAGATGGTTCAAAGTATAATCTATATTTAGATGGATTAAAAATTTATACTACAATAAATTATGAGATGCAGCAATATGCTGAAGAATCTGTAAAAGAACATATGGCTAATCTTCAAAGAGAATTTTTTAAACAAAACACCTTAAATTTAAATCCAACTGCTCCTTTTTTAGAAATTGAAGAGGAAGAAGAAGAAATGATTTTTAAAAGGGCTATGAGAAGATCCGAAAGATGGAGAAAAATGAGAAACTCTGGTAAATCTGAGGAAGAAATGTTTGCTTCATTTGAAAAGGAAGTGCCAATGACCATTTTTTCATGGGAGGGAAATATCGATACCATTATGAAGCCTATTGATTCTATTAGGTACTACAAACATTTTATGCGGGTTGGAATGATGTCAATGGAACCCCAAACTGGCCATGTTAAAGCTTGGGTAGGCGGAATTAATTATAAGCATTTTCAGTACGATCATGTAAAGCAAGGCAAAAGGCAAATTGGTTCCACTTTTAAACCCTTTTTATATGCTACTGCAATTGATCAATTAAAACTCTCTCCATGCGATTCATTGCCTGATGCAATATATTGTATTGAACCAAATAAATACGGCAACCCTGAACCATGGTGTCCAACGAATTCCAGTGACAAATATGGAGGAATGCGAACTCTTAAAAATGCGCTTGCAAATTCTAAAAATACCATTAGTGCTCAGCTAATGGATAAGGTTGGTCCAAAACCTGTTGCCGATTTAGCAAGAAATTTAGGGATAGAATCTTTTATTCCTAATGTTCCTGCAATAGCACTAGGGACTCCTGATTTAAGTGTTTATGAAATGGTTGGTGCCTATGGTGCCTTTGCTAACCAAGGAATATATGTAAAGCCTACCATGATAACTCGAATCGAAGATAAAAATGGGGTGCTTTTATACCAATCGGTTCCTGAAACTAAAGATGTTATTAGTGCTGAATCAGCCTATGTTACAGTTAATCTTTTAGAAGGTGTTACTAAATTTGGCTCTGGCGCCAGATTACGACACAACATCCCAGAAGAAGAAAGGAATCCTGTTTACAGGGATGTCGTAACTGGTTATCCTTACAGTTTTGAAAACGCTATTGCTGGAAAAACTGGAACAACACAAAATCAAAGTGATGGATGGTTTATGGGAATGGTTCCCAACTTAGTAACTGGTGTTTGGGTCGGGGCCGAAGACAGATCTGTTCACTTTGAAAGTATTGCCTATGGGCAGGGAGCTACAATGGCCTTACCTATTTGGGGAATGTATATGAAAAAATGCTATGAAAATGAAGATCTAGGAATTTCCCTTGAAGATTTTCTGGCTCCAGAAGAACTAAATATCCCTATCGACTGTGAAATCATTAAGCCTTTAGAAAATATTAATTCTGATGCTGATGATATCAAGGGCTTAGGATTGTAAACTCTTTTTTTATACCTTAAAGAAATGAGTCAAAGACTAATCTCGCTTGATTTTTTTAGGGGTTTTACCATTGCTGCAATGATTGTTGTAAATGATCCCGGTAGCTGGTCTTACGTATATGCTCCCCTTCGGCACGCTAAGTGGCATGGAGCCACACCAACGGATCTTGTGTTTCCCTTTTTTTTATTTATTGTTGGGGTATCTATAGTTCTTTCGCTTTCTAAAATTAAAAACTCTAACTCTAAAGTTTATTTAAAGATTATTAAAAGAACAATTATACTTTTTGGAATTGGAATTTTATTGGCTGTTTTTCCAAATTTTGATTTTAGTAACGTTAGAATTGCTGGAGTGCTACAAAGAATTGCACTGGTATATTTTTTCTGCTCCTTTATTTATTTAAACTCCAATAAATCCCATCAAGTTTGGATTGGAACTTTTTGTTTAATTATTTATTGGATTTTTATGAAACATGTTCCTTTTGGTGATTCAATTGTTGGGGTATTAGAGCCAGGAAATAACTTCGCTGCATGGGTAGATCAATTTATAACTCCTGGGAGAATGTATCGCGAAACGTGGGATCCTGAGGGGTTCTTTAGCACTATTCCTGCAATAGCTACTGGAATCTCAGGTATGTTTTGTGGAAATCTTATTTTAAACAAATCCAAATCTTTAAAAGACAAAATCATTTTGATGTATTTAGTTGGTAGTGTTTGCTTGTGCCTAGGTATGCTCTGGGATTTTAGCTTTCCAATTAACAAACATATATGGACTAGCTCTTATGTTCTTTTCTCATCGGGTCTTGCCATGATTTTTTTAGCTAGCTGCATGTGGATTATAGACCATAAAAAAACGCATTCTTATACCAAATTTGGAGTAGTTTTTGGGTCCAATGCCATTTTTGCCTACGTGCTTCATTCTGTTCTTGGCAGGGTTTTTAGAATTCCTATTATTAATGGAAATGGCATACAAAAAACATGGATGGATTTTGGGCTTTCTACTGATTTAGACCCTCAAATATTCTCCTTTCTATGGGCTTTATTTTATACGTTTATCATTTA